>ERZ1106941.3079-NODE-3079-length-10535-cov-2.768321_pt1 | contig 10535 bp, 6 predicted proteins | sample MGYA00403670_ERZ1106941 | MGnify/ENA primary metagenome ERZ1106941 (study PRJEB35170, sample SAMEA104062400) | human gut metagenome | biome: human gut; feature: human-associated habitat; material: faeces | place: Denmark | collected 2012-06-04 ... | reverse complement strand
CGGACCACGCGGGCATTTCCACCCAGAACGTGGTGGAACGCGCTCTGGCCAAGGAAGGCAAGTCCCGCCACGACCTGGGGCGCGAGGCCTTTATCGGGCAGGTGTGGAAGTGGAAGGAAGAATACGGTCACCGCATCCTCAACCAGATCAAAGGATTGGGCTCCTCGGTGGACTGGACGCGCGAAGCCTTCACCATGGATGCCAACCTGGCCCGCGCGGTGCGCAAGGTCTTCGTGCAACTCTATAACGAAGGGTTGATTTACAAGGGCAAATATATCGTCAACTGGTGTCCGCGCTGTCACACGGCCCTGGCCGACGACGAAGTGGAACACGAGGGGCGCAAAGGCAAGTTGTGGCACGTGCGCTACGACCTGGCGGACGGCTCGGGCTCCGTTACCATCGCCACCACCCGGCCCGAAACCATTTTGGGCGACTCGGCCGTATGCGTGCATCCCGACGATGAACGCTATGCCCATCTGGTGGGCAAAACCGTTGTCGTCCCGGTGGTAAACCGCCCCGTGCCCATCATCGCCGACCGTTACGTGGACCGTGAATTCGGCTCGGGCGCGCTTAAAGTCACCCCCTGCCACGACCCCAACGACTGGAACCTGGGGCATAGCCACCACCTGGACTTCATCCAGGTCATCGACGACAACGGCAAAATGGCTGCGGCCCCCGAGGGCGCGGCCATTACGGGAAAATACGCGGGCATGACCCGCGAGGCCTGCCGCGAATGCATCGTCGAAGACCTGAGAGCCTCGGGTCATCTGGTGCGCGAAGAGGACATGGAACACAGCGTAGGCGTATGCTATCGCTGCAAAACGGTCATCCAACCTTACGTGTCCACCCAGTGGTTCGTGGCCACCACCAAAATGGCCCCCCAGGCCCGCGCCGCCGTACCCGACCTGATCCGGATATTTCCGGACTCCTGGATCAAAACCTATTATAATTGGCTGGACAATATCCGCGACTGGTGCATCAGCCGTCAGATTTGGTGGGGGCACCGCATCCCGGCCTGGACCTGCGCGGACTGCGGCGAAATCATCGTGTCCGAAACCGACCCTTCCCGGTGCCCCAAGTGCGGCGGTTCGCGCCTGGAGCAGGACCCGGACGTGCTCGACACCTGGTTTTCATCCGCGCTGTGGCCTTTTTCGACTATGGGATGGCCGGAATCGACCAAGGAACTCGCCATGTTCTATCCCACCAGCGTACTGGTCACGGCCTTCGATATCCTGTTCTTCTGGGTGGCCCGCATGATCATGATGGGGCAGCACTTCATGGGTGAGGTGCCCTTCCGCCACGTTTACATCCACGCTCTGGTGCGCGACGCCCAGGGCCGCAAGATGTCGAAATCGCTGGGCAACGGCATCGATCCAATGGAGATGATCGACAAATACGGCGCGGACGCCCTGCGCTTTACCCTGACGGCCTTCGCCGCCATGGGACGCGACATCCGCATGTCCGAAGAGCGCATCGAAGGTTACCGTCACTTTATCAACAAGTTGTGGAACGCCACGCGCTTCGCCCTCATGAACCTGCCCGAAACCGCCCCCGCCCCGGTGGATCTGGGTGCGGTGCGCGGGCTGCACCACCGCTGGATTCTGCATCGTCTGGAAACGATTAAAAAGGAAAACGACGCCGCGTTGGACGCCTATCGCTTCAATGACGCGGCTCAGGGCCTTTATAAATTCCTGTGGAACGAGTTTTGCGATTGGTATTTGGAACTGATCAAGGGCGACATGAAAGAGGACGGCCCAGCCAAGGCCGAAGCCCAATATGTGCTCTATACCGTGCTGCGTGAACTTTTGCTTCTGCTTCACCCCATGATCCCCTTTGTCACGGCCGAACTGTGGCAGGCCCTGCCCGGCCAGGCCGGTTCGGACCTTGCCGTGCAGCCGGGTCCGGCGGCCCGGCCGGGCTGCGAGCGACCGGACGACGCCGAGGCCATGCTTTTCCTGCAGGAAGCCGTCAGCGCCATCCGTACCATCCGGGCCGAGCTGAACATCAACCCTTCGTACAAGCTCACCGTGCTTCTGCGGCCGGTGGACGAAGCCCAGGCGGCTCTGCTGGAACGCGGCCGCCCCTGGTTCATAAGCCTGGCCCGTCTGGAGACTCTGGTCGTCGACGCTGCCGAACATGCGCCCAAAGCTTCGGCCAGCAACGTGGTGCGCGGCTGCGAAGTCATCGTGCACCTGTCGGGCGCGGTGGACTTCCAGGCCGAACTGGCCCGTCTGGACAAGGAGTTGGGAAAAACAGCCAAAGATTTGGAGGCGCTATCCAAAAAACTTGCCAACGAGGGCTTCATCAGCCGCGCGCCGGCCGCCGTAGTGGAGCAAGAACGCGCCCGCTACGCCGATCTGACGGACAAGCGGGACAAAATGCTGGCGCTGCAAAAACGCTTTAAAGAGGTGACGGAATAAGCGCACGCCGGGGGCGGAGCCTCCGCTCCCGGCGCTCCTCTCGGCGGGACGAAAACGAATTACAGTGAACATTGTCTGCATAAGCTGCAATCTGGCCCCGGCTTTCAGCCGTCTGGGGCACAATGTGCGTAGCGTAACGCCCGGCCCCGGCGTGGTGGACGCGCGCACGTTGTTGGCCGATCTCGACGCCATGCCCGATCTCCTGTTCCAACAAGAACATTTGGGAGATCGCACCTTTCTCAGCCATCTGGAAGAGGTGCCCTGCCTCAAAGCCTTCTGGGCGCTGGAAGCCCATTTAAACGTTCACTGGCATAAATATTACACCCGCCTTTTCGACGTGGTGTTCACGCCGCATCTTTCCCTGTTTCGCCACATGCCGCCCGAATGGACGCCGCCTCGTCCGGCCCCTCTGGCCATGTGCGGCCACGCCCTGCCCTGGCGTCCCCATGCGGAGCGCCGTCACGCAATGACGTTCGTAGGGCGGGACATCCCCGCCACCCGCCCCCTCCGTTCCCGATTTCTGAAACTTTTGGGGCCATTGGGGCTGACTTGCCGGTCCGGGGTGGACCATGCCGCCATGCTGGAATTATATGCCGATTCCCGTGTGGTCCCCAATGAATCCATTGCCTTTGAAGTCAATTATCGTCTGACCGAATCGGCCTCGGCCGGAGCCTGCGTGCTCACAACGCCGGTGGGAGAGGACCAGAACCGGCTTTATACGCCCGATCGGGAAATCCTGATCTACGAACAAAGTTTGGAGCTTCTGGAAAAAACGGCCTTTCTCCGCCGCCGACCGGACATCGCGGAAAAAATAGGTCGAGCCGCCTGGGAGGTGACGCGCGCCCGTCATTTGCCCGAACACCGAGCCCGTTTCGTGCTGGAAAACCTGCCCGCAGCGCCGGTCCGCGCGGACGCGACGGCACTGCCCATGACTCTGGCGCAGCGCGGGCGTCATATCCATCTGCCTACGCCCCGGCCTCTGTTGCATACCCTCGGCAGCGCCGACGGCATCGAAGCCGCCGCTCTCCATCTGCGATGCCTGTCCGAAGGATACCCGGGACAGCATACCGAACGTTTCATCCGCGCCCGTCTGATGCATGCTCCCGTTCCCGGCGAGGACGAGCTTACGCTGGCGGCTCTGGGTCACGCCCTTCTGCGGGCGGATCTGCCCCTGTTTCAAGCTTTCTGGACTCGTTTGCACGCGGCCCGGCCGATCCGGCCGGAGGTTCCCGGCTCTTTGTATCAAGCCGGTCTGTCGCTGGCCGACGAATTACAGACACGAGGCCGTTTATTTCAACCCGGTCTGGCCTATCAGGCCGACCTTATGACGCCGGAAACAGCCCTTGAGGCTCTCTATATGGCCCGACGATACGCCGGAGACGATCCGGAATGGGCGTATCGCCTTCATCGACTGACAACACGAAGCGCGGCGCTGACCGAGGTTCGGCTTGAAGCTTTGGCCGCTCTCCAGGCCCCCGCGCCGGATTGGAGAAACCAATTGGAATACGGTTGCGCCCTGTTGGACGCCTACTCGGCGGCGGAAGGGATATCCATACTGAGTCGTGCTCTGGTCGAAGCCGATGCGCTGGGACGGGGCGGGCTGGCCCGTAAAATTCTGCTGGCGCACCGCGTGGATTCCGCATTGCTGAATGACGTTCTTCCTTGAATAATATTGACGGAATCATGTCCGTCTTCCGGAGCAAACTTTGAAAAGCCGAAGTTCCGCGAGGCTGTCCCTGGAGCATTTTGCTTTTGAAATTGGACACGTTCAAAAGCGGCGCTGCCGTCATTTTACCTGAAAAACGTGGTTTTCAGGGTCATTCGGCACGGGCGCCCGCTCCCGCGGCCGCCAAAGCGGTTGCCTTTTTCAACAGCAAACCGTTCTATCTTCAAGGAGGCGACATCATGAATGTTCTGCTCATCAACGGCAGCCCGCATAAAAACGGCTGCACTTTCACCGCCCTGTCCGAAGTGGCGGACCAATTGAATGCCCAAGGCATAGCCACCCATATTCTGCACATCGGGACCAAAGGCGTGCAGGGCTGTATCGCCTGTAAAAAATGCGCGGACAGCGGGCGCTGCGTATTTGACGACGATCCGGTAAACGAAGCCGTGGACCGCCTGACACGGGCCGACGGCCTGGTGATAGGCTCGCCCGTGTACTACGCGGGCCCCAACGGAGCGTTGTGCGCCTTTCTGGATCGTTTGTTCTACATGAAAAACGCCCGCTACGCGTATAAACCTGCCGCAGCCCTGGTCAGTTGTCGCCGCGCCGGGTCCAGCGCCGCGCTGGATCGGCTGACCAAATACTTTACCATTTCGAATATGCCCGTGGTATCCTCGCGCTACTGGAACGAAGTGCACGGCAATACGCCTGACGAGGTTCGCCGGGATTTGGAAGGCATGCAGGTCATGCGTGTGCTGGGCCGCAATATGGCCTGGCTGCTTCGATGCATCGAGGCCGCGCGGAGCGTTGTGCCTTATCCGGAGGCGGAAGCTCCGATATGGACCAATTTTGTCCGCTGATTTGCGCCCGAAACCTTCCGTACAAGAAGACGCCGAGCATGAAAAAAGCCCCCATACGGGGGCTTTTTTCATGCTCGGAAAGGGCCGCGGCTCTTATCACGGCTGTTCCGACGTCGCGGCGAAGTCTCGCTCCGCTCGACCCTAGAGCATTTTCAAAATGAAAATGCTCTAGGCCAGCGCTTGAAGCAAAAGCAACGCCACGATGTTGATGATCTTGATCATGGGGTTGACGGCGGGACCGGCGGTATCCTTGTAGGGATCGCCGACCGTGTCGCCGGTAACGGCGGCCTTATGCGCGTCGGACCCCTTGCCGCCGAAGTTGCCGTCTTCAATGTACTTCTTGGCGTTGTCCCAGGCTCCGCCGCCGGAGGTCATGGAAACGGCCACGAAAATGCCGGTGACGATGGTGCCCATGAGCATGGCGCCCAGGCAGGCAAAGGCCGCACCCTGGCCACCCACGGCAAGGATGATGAAGTACAGCACGATGGGCGCCAGCACGGGCAACAACGAAGGCGCAATCATTTCACGAATGGCGGACTTGGTCAGCATGTCCACGGCCGAGCTGTAGTCGGGCTTGCCGGTGCCTTCCATGATGCCCGGAATTTCCTTGAACTGGCGGCGCACTTCCACCACCACGGCGGAACCGGCGCGTCCCACGGCCATCATGCCCATAGCCCCGAACAGATAGGGCAACAGACCGCCGACGAACAAGCCCACCAGCACGTAGGGGTCCTGCAGGACAAAGCGTACGTCGAGATTGGGGAAGAAGCGTCCCAGGTCCTCGACATAAGCGGCGAACAGAACCAGGGCGGCCAGAGCGGCGGACCCGATGGCGTAGCCCTTGGTCACGGCCTTGGTGGTGTTGCCCACGGCGTCGAGGGCGTCGGTCACGTCGCGCACTTCTTCGGGCAAGCCGGCCATTTCGGCAATGCCGCCCGCGTTGTCGGTGACGGGACCGTAAGCGTCCAGAGCCACAATCATGCCCGCCAGGGCCAGCATGGTGGTGGCAGCCAGAGCGATGCCGAACAATCCGGCCTGAGTGTAAGCAAACAAGATGCCGGCGCAAATGATGATCACGGGCAGGGCCGTGGCTTCCATGGATACGGCCAAGCCCTGGATGACGTTGGTGCCGTGGCCCGTGGTGGAAGCCTTGGCAATGCTGCGCACCGGACGGTAAGCCGTGGAGGTGTAGTATTCCGTCACCCATACCAGCAGGCCGGTAACCACCAGGCCGGTGAGGCTGGACAGCAACAGATTGCCGCCGGTGAAACCGTACATGGCCTTCATGCCGTCGTCGGCCGCGAAGAAGCCCAGTGTCACCAACACGATAAGAATGGCCGAGAATATGGCTGTGGCGGCCAGCCCCTTGTACAGAGCGCGCATAATTTTGTTGTCGGCGCCCAGTTTGACGAAGAACGTGCCGCCGATGGAGCCCAGGATGCACACCGCGCTGACCAGCAGGGGATAGAGCATCATCTTGGTCTGCAGGGCGCCGTCGAAGAAAATGGAGGCCAGCAGCATGGTGCCCACGATGGTGACGGCATAGGTTTCAAACAGGTCGGCGGCCATACCGGCGCAGTCGCCCACGTTGTCGCCCACGTTGTCGGCGATGACGGCGGGATTGCGGGGGTCGTCCTCGGGAATGCCCGCTTCGACCTTGCCCACCAGGTCGGCGCCCACGTCGGCTCCCTTGGTGAAGATGCCGCCGCCCAGTCGGGCGAAGATGGAAATCAGCGACGCCCCGAAGGACAGGGCCACCAGAGCCTGCATGAGTTCCGTGGTGTCCACGCCGAACAGGCGCAACAGCGAGTAGTACAGAGACACGCCCAGAAGCCCCAGCCCCACCACCAGAAGGCCGGTAATGGCCCCGGACTGGAAGGCGATGTTCAAGGCGGGCGTCATGCCCTGACGAGCGGCTTCGGCCGTGCGCACGTTGGCCCGTACCGACACGTTCATCCCGATGAAGCCCGCCGCGCCGGACAGGCAGGCGCCGATGACGAAGCCCAGCGCCACCTTGAAGGACAGCGTCACAAGCAACAGCACGGTCACCACCACGCCCACGATGGCGATGGTGCGGTACTGACGCTGCAGGTATGCCTGAGCACCTTCCTGAATGGCGCCGGCGATGCGCTGCATTTCGTCGGTGCCGGTGCCGGCGGCCAGCACGCGTTTGGCGGCCGCGAAGGCGTACGCCAGGGCAAGCCCCGCACAAGCGATGACGATGAGAATGAGAAAATTCATACGTACCCCCGACAGGTGGAATAAAATGGCGTTCCGAAAACCCGGCGGGCGGAGCCTCCGCCCGGCAACAGCCTTGTTCCGGCTGTCCGAAACAAGGCATGCTATACAAAATGCGTGAGACTGACAAGCTAAGACCGCAGAGGAGCAGCGTTTTTCGGCGGTCGGAACTTATTTGCCCGGCTCAAGGCCGGGGCCGGTCCGCGCTCGGGCGTTTTCTATGGGGCGACCGCCCGAACTTGCCGCCCTACCACACCCGCGCCCCGGCATAGCCCACCACGCGCGAAGCGTCGCCCGAAACCGCGGCCGACGTGTCGTAGGCCGCCAACCCGGCGTGCGCCGCGCCCAGTTCGCGGCAGGCCATAAGCCCCATGAGCGCGGGCAGAATGCCGCACATGCCTATACGGTTTTCCTGCACCACGTTCAGCAGACGCCGGGGGTCCAGGCGCAGAAAGGCGTCCAGAGCCAAAGCATCCAGACGCCGGTTTTCCGCATCGCTTGCATAGTGATGCATGTCGGAACTGAGGATGAAGGCAAGCTCGTCCGCGTGGGCCGCAACCAGAGAAGCCAGAGCGTGAGCGGCTTCGGACAAGCCTTCGGGGCTGCCCACCACAATGGGAAGAATGGTCAGGTCGGGTTGCGCGCCGAGCAGAAAAGGCAACAATACTTCAATATCGTGCTCGTGCACATGAGGGTCTGTATCGGGAGCAAAACCGCCCCCAAGCGCCGTCAGTTCACAGCCCAATTCCGCATCCACAGGTATATTGCCCAGAGGAGTCTCCCACTCGCCCTCGGGCCAGAACCCCAGCGGATGCCCCCGGCCGGTATGGCTGGGGGCCAGAATCACGAGCCGCCGGGGCAACCGCGCGCCCGCCAGGGCAGCCGCGATGACCGGACCGCAGAACACGTGCCCGGCATGGGGCAGCAGGGTCAGCAGGGGCCTGTCCCAGGCCCAGCGACGGCCCGGTTCGGAAACGGGTGCATCCCCGACGGTCGATTCCGAACCAAAAGAGAGAGCGGCCCGACCGCAAGCGGCGATTTCCGCCCGCAGTTCATCCGGGTCCGCAGGATAAAATTGACCGGCCACTATGGCGCGACGTATCGGCATGGCATCCTCCCGCCGGAATGATTCTCCCCGAAAATGCAACCCGACCGGAAACCGGATACGCCTGGCCGGGGGCGGCTATGCGAGACATGTCACAGCAAAACGGCGTACGGCTCGACGGAGTCTTCCCCGGGGAAACGACGACTTAAACCGGAAAAGGGTAGAAAAGCATAAACTTTTCTACCCGTAAATACCGACAGGTCAAGCAAGGGACCGTCAAAACATCCCGCGCCCGCCCGGGAAAACGCGCGCCGGACTTACGCCGCGGAAGACTCGGCGTCGGCCGGGGCCGTATCCTGCTCGGTCACCACGGCCACCACGGTGAAGTCCGATTTGAACACGACATGCACGCCTTCGGGCAGGGCGAGTTCGGAAGCTTTGATGGAGTGGCCCAAGTCCAGGTTCGTGATATCCACGTTGACCTTGCGGGGCATAAGCTGAGGCTTGGCGGACAAGGTGACGCTTTCCGCCCAGCTTGACGCCCTTGGAAACGCCCGTGAATTCCAGCGGCACTTCCACCTTGATTTCCTTGTCCAGATCCACGCCGTAGAAATCGACATGGGTGAACACGCCCTTCACGGGGTGATACTGCGCGTCCCACACGAAGACGGGATGCGTCGTCTTGACGCCGTTGTCATCGATTTCCAGGTTGAAGACGTTGGTGCGTCCCACCTGTTCGTAGATTTTGCTCAGGGGCAAAGCGGGCATCTGCACGGGCACGTTGACGCCGTCGGCGGCATAATACACGCCGGGCACCAAGGCTTCCGCACGCAGGCGGCGGTTGGGGCCCTTGCCGAAGCCGGAGCGCTTTTCCACAGAGAGGGTTTTCATTTCGGACATGGTGTCATTCTCCTTGGTGTGCCGCGTAATGTGCCGCGTGGGTCGCGCGGGCGCGGCTCGATATATCGCGTTCCGAACGCCCGACGGGTCTATCCGAACAGGGCGCTGACGGACGAACCGTCATGGATGTTGCGTATGCTTTTAGCCAGAATACCGGCCACCGAGGCCACGCGCAGCTTGTCGCACAGCCCTTCGTGCTCGCCCAGCGGAATGGTGTCGGTGACCACGATTTCGGTAAAGGGCGAATCGGTGAGGCGCTGACAGGCCGGACCGGACAACACCGCGTGGGTGGCGCAGGCGCGCACTTCGGAAGCGCCGTTCTGAAGCAGCACCTCCGCCGCCGCGCAAATGGTGCCCGCCGTGTCGATCATGTCGTCCACCAGCACGGCCACCTTGCCCGCCACATCGCCGACGACGTTCATGGCCGTGGCCTGGTTGGGCCGGTCGCGCCGTTTGTCGATGATGGCCAGACCGGCGTCCATTTTTTTGGCGAAGGCGCGGGTGCGTTCCACCCCGCCCGCGTCGGGCGAAACCATGACCAGATCGCCGCGCAGGTGCCGCACATACTGAAGCAGCACCGGACTGGCGAACAAATTGTCCACGGGACAGTTAAAAAAGCCCTGAATCTGCCCGGCGTGCAGGTCCACGGTCACAATACGCTGAGCCCCGGCCATGCTGAGAAAATCAGCCACCATCTTGGCGCTGATAGGCGCGCGGGGGCTGACCTTGCGGTCCTGGCGGGCGTACCCGTAGTAAGGGATGACGGCGGTAATGCGACCGGCGCTGGCGCGCTTCAAGGCGTCGAGCATCAGGCACAACTGCATGAGATTTCTGTTGGTGGGGGCGCAGGTGGGCTGAATCACGAACACATCGTGTCCGCGTACGCTTGCGCCGATTTCCACCCGCAGCTCGCCGTCGCTGAACGTCTCGCACAGGGCGGGCGTCAACGCGCAGCCGAGATGGTCGCAGATGTCCATGGCCAATTGAGGATTGGCCGTTCCTGTGAGAATCTTCAGATCGCCGTACATGGTGGACGCCTTCCGGGCTAAAGTTTCGTCACCGTTGCGGAGGCGACGCGGGTACGGAACCGGCGCGCGCCTGAAGTATCGGCAAAAAATTGGCTGGGGCGGAAGGACTCGAACCCTCGAATAGCGGACCCAAAATCCGCTGCCTTACCGACTTGGCGACACCCCAACATCAGTTTCCGTCCGGACTGCGGTATCCCGAGAACAAAAAAGGGCCATAGACGGCGCCGACCGCCGTCCCCTCTTCCCGCAAGCGGCAGGCCGCGCTCCGCGCCGCCCCCTGATCGCGAAAAAGCCCGAAAAGAGCCGATCCGCTGCCGCTCATCCCCGCGTTTAAGGCGCCGGCTTCCAGCATCATCCGCTTGATAGAGGCTACCTCCG
>ERZ1106941.3076-NODE-3076-length-10554-cov-9.382322_pt1 | contig 10554 bp, 5 predicted proteins | sample MGYA00403670_ERZ1106941 | MGnify/ENA primary metagenome ERZ1106941 (study PRJEB35170, sample SAMEA104062400) | human gut metagenome | biome: human gut; feature: human-associated habitat; material: faeces | place: Denmark | collected 2012-06-04 ... | reverse complement strand
CGTCCATCTCCTGCACGAACATCAACGATTCCCTCAATGGCCATCTGGCTGTGTTCCGTGCGGAAAAATCGCGCAGGACTGGCACGGTGGCTGAGATGCCTCAGCTATAAAGAGACCTGTTTCGCGCTGCTTTCCCACGTGGCCAAGCGTCAGACAGATGTTTTTATTGCTGCACAATATTTCTGTGACTGCGCCCTTTCTTAGGAGATATCCGGGCCTTATTGAGCCATGCCGCTGGTACTGACATAAGTCTCATTGCACAAGAGCTGGGCACCATGCTTCTTTGTGATAGAATGGCGTGTGAGGCTGCTGACGACGCAGACGTTGCCCATGACCATGACGGTGAGCAGTAATCCACAGAATCCGAGTCATCGCTGAGCTTGCTATATTGAACCTGCACCATCTGGATATATGGATTTTCAGTCTCTTCGACGGTTCAAGAAACATTATGTATTAATAAGACAGAAATTTAAAAGGAAGATGGTGTGACCCGTTTTAGACGGATCACGCCATCTTCCGTTTTTGCGGTGAGTTCGGTGAAAGGCTGAGGCGCATCGTATATCTGCTCTGCCTTTTGGGCCGATTTTCTGTTCACCGGGCAGGCGCATTAAGCCCTGCCGCCGTAAAGCAAATATCGAAATGTTCCGAGAACTGTTTTTCTCTCTATGGCCCATCATCGCATCCAACTTCTGCTGTGCAAGTTTTGATTTCCGCGGAGCAAGATCATCGCAGTCCACGCTCTCCCGACCACTATCTGACTACTGATATACAAAAAATCCGCGGAACCTGCTGGCCTCCATCTCCCCGGGCTTTTCACCGCCCTTTACAATTAAGTGTATCCCAACCCAAAATAGCACGATTATTACCATTTAAAACCCTTTGTCACAGCTCTCAGACCCGGAAAGCCGCCGATTCGGTTCCAGCCGGGCGCACCAAAACAGCCCTCGGGAATAATTTTCCGAGGGCTGTTTTTCATTTTGCAAAGTTATGACTGTGTTTAAGACCTTTTAAGTTTTGTCAGGATGGAAACCACGCTTCTGACAGCCTCTTTCCTGCGCGCGTGGTATCCCCAGCGGTATCCGACTTCGCCGCATTTGTGCCAAAGCGACGCTGTAAAATATTTTCGATGCCAGAAAGGATTGCTTCCTCTCTCCAGCTTTTGGCGCAAAGCATTGGACAAATCTTTTGACCGTAAGGATGACAACGGTATTTTCGCCATCACTTCAGGAAGTACCATCAAGTGTGTCACTGTTGTTACCGCTCAAGCAGCTTGTCCTGCCGCTGCATATGCGTTTGAGTATGCAGCCGCCTTCTCCTTTCAGCAGCCTCCGATGCTTGTTCGGGTACCGGCGGATACTGTTTGGACGAATCCCACACAGGCCGGCCTGTAATGAAACTCACCAAACAGTATGGATACCGCATTTCTCAAGGTACGGGCAAAACGTGGAGCAAGCTCTTGATTTTAACAGTAGGAGTTTTGAAGAAATTCAACAAATCTTGTGATACAGCCGCCTGCCGAAAAACAATATTCGGAATATTTTTTGTATTTTCTCTCGGCGCAGCCACCCGCAAAAGTCAACTCCTGTATTATTTTTGACCCTGCGTTACGGATATATCTGTTGTGTATACTGCTTCCGTATTTTTCGCAAAGCAAAACACCAATATCAAAGCCAATAAACCGCCGGCCAGCTTTGTTGCAAAATATGCTGCAACGGCGCGTCCGTCTGCAACGCCAGCCGCAAAGGCCATTTGCCCGCCCAATACAAATGCCCCGGATACCGTAAACGCAGCGTTTATCATTCTCCCTCTGGCATCCATCCGGGGATACAGCGGCAGCATGGAAACACTTGAGACAAGGCTTGTCAAAAGCCCCAAAACAGCATATTCATTGACGCCCAGCCTGGATGCGGCCCACTCCAGCCACCGGCTGCACTTTGCCAGTACCAGCCTGCCAGCTACCAGAGAACCACATACGATAATGGTGATCTTCAGAATGATTACCAGCACTTCCTCCACTACGTCAGGCGGCATTACGGACCATTCCGGTACAAACAGGCCCCACGTCATCCAGCAAAACAACAGGACCCCCAGCCACCGCACTCCCGCTCCAAACCAGCCAAGCACTCGGGCGCAGCCGAGCGGTGCAAAGCGCAGCGCAAGGCTGAGGATGGCACAGAGCGCCATCACGGGCCACAAGTTTTTCAGCAGTATACCCGGTGCAATTTTCAGGATAAGCGCCCCCAAAACAAGTCCGGCAGGCAAAGCTATGATCCCCCATACAATCCCTTGCATAAATTCCATTGCTTGCTGGTATTGCAACGTTCCCAGTGAGACCGGGAGCACAAAGCTGACCAGACATCCAAGCGTGGAAGCCACAAGAAGGCCCGCATACACCGCCAGTTCGGGCGTCGATGCCAGCGCCGCAGCGCTTGCCCATCCTCCCATATCCGGCGCGAGCAGCATTCCCGGCAGGAGAGACGAGTCAAAAGGGAGCGGTGCCTCTCCAGCTTTCTCTGCTACGCCGGGCAATGCCGTGACGGCTATGCAGTAAATGCCTGCCATAGAAAAGCACAGCGAACCCATGGACGAAAGGCCCTGACGAAACGCTTCCGCCACCCCCAGCCTGCCTCCGCTTCCTTCATCCAGCGCTCCAAGCAGCGCAAAACACAGCAAAACGGCAATACACACATTCATCGTGCCACCGGCGCGCACGCCTTTTCCAGCCATGCACCTTCCTCTTTATTGAGATACGCGCCCAGTTCCCGAAGCACAGCCGCATGATAACGGTCCAGCCATTCCAGCTCTTCTCTGGTCATCAGCTCCAGCTTCAGAGGGCGCGTGTCAATGGGACAGTAGGTGAAGGGTTCAAAGCCATAAAACGCTCCATATTCTGTTTCACATACTGGCACGCACAGCAGTTCGTTTTCAATGCGCACGCCGAGTTTGCCTTCTTCGTAGATGCCCGGCTCATCGGTGACGGTCATGCCCGGTTCAAACGGCGTGTCATTTTTTGCGGAAAGGCCCTGCGGGCCCTCGTGGATAACCCCCACAAATCCCACGCCGTGGCCCGTACCGCAGCGGTAATCCAGGCCGCGCCTCCAGAGTGTTTCCCGCGCCAGAATGTCGATATGCATGCCCGCGCTTCCCGCTTTGAACACCGCGCGCGCGGCGGCAATGTGACACTTGAGCACAAGCGTATACGCCTCCCGCTCCTCGTCCGTCAGCGGGCCCAGCGCATAGGTACGCGTGATGTCCGTGGTGCCGTCCCGGTATTGCCCGCCGCTGTCCACCAGCAGGAACCCGCGCGGCTCCAGCTCCGCGCAGGTATCCTCCATGGGGGCATAGTGCATCATAGCCGCGTTTGCCCCATAGGCCGCGATGGTTTCAAAGCTTGCGCCCAGGCAGTCCTTCTGCGCCATTCTCAGGCTCGTCAAATAGTTGGATGCTGCAAATTCCGTCCAGCCTTCCCCTGTTTCCATGCAGCGGCGCAGCTCCATCTCGAACCGAACCATCGCCGCGCCGTCCCTGCGGTGCGCCTCTTTTTGGCCGGCTATCTCTGTTTCATCCTTTACGGCTTTGAGCAGCTGAATGGGGTCTTTACCCGCCGAGAGCGTCACGGCCCGGTTTTGGCGCAGCGCCCGCAGGAGGGTCCAGCTCGTACCCGCAGGCTCATACAAAAGCGCCATCGGCGTTTCCGCCGCAGCCAGAAAGTCCCGTATATCCCCATACGGATGCAGCGTTACTCCCTGCGCCTCCAGCACTGTCTGTACCCCGGCGGGCACGCGGCTCGTGTCAATGAACAGATGCGCCCCCTTCGGCTCCACCAGGCAGTAAGCGAGCGCAAACGGGTTGTACTCCACATCGTCCGCACGCAGGTTCAATAGCCATGCCACACTATCCAACCGGCACACCAGCATGGCGTTTGCGTTCTGCCGGGCAAGCCTCTCCCGCAGGATATGCAGCTTTTCCCCGGCGGAAAGTCCCGCGCGCGACGGCTCCAGCAGCCATGCTTCTGTCGCAGGTATGGGCGGCCGCCCCTCCTGCCAAAGTGCGGAAACAAAATCGTGGTCACGCAGGACAGCTCTTTTTTCCGCCAGCGCTTTTTCCAGCGATTCCACCACGGACACACTGGTGCAGGCGCCGTCCAGTGCCAGCGTTCCGCCGGCGGGCATCCTGTCCGCCAGCCATTCCTCCACGGTGGGCACGCCGGGCTGGGCCATGCGCATCAGCGTGATTCCGCTGCCCTCCAGCTGCCGCTCCGCCTGGATGAAATAGCGTCCGTCCGTCCACAACGCGGCGGCTTCCCTTGTCACACACAGCGTTCCCGCCGAACCTGTAAAGCCCGACAGCCACGCACGGCAGCGCCAGCGGGCCGGCAGGTATTCCGTCATATGCGGGTCGCTGGACGGCACATATACGCCGTCTGCTCCTTCCGCTTCCATAGCCGCACGCAGCGCGGCGATTTTTTCCAAAACCGTCATCGTCCGATTTCTCCTTTTTTGTGGTCTGTATCCTTGCTATGCCCAGTATACTACCTTAAAAGCCTATGCAAAAGACGCCTTCATGCAGAAAAAGGTATCTTCTTTCTGCACGGAAAAGCCGGGCCGGAAATATCTCCGGCCCGGCTTTTAGCGGATATCCGTCAGAAGGCCATGCGCGCCCAGCCCTCTTCCCTCGCGGGCGGGAGGCCCAGCAGCCTGCGCCCGGTCTCAACATAATAGCGGTAGTTGGCAAGCGGCACTCCGTTTGGGATACGGTGGTCAATGGCAAACACTGTGCCGCCGCCCATCAGAGGACCGGACATCTTGTATTCCAGCTCCGCGCGGATGGCTTGGAAATCGCCGCGCAGTACAAATTTGTCAATGCCGCCTTTAAAGGCCAGCCTGGCGCCGTACTTTTTTCGCAGCTCCATCATATCCATTCCCGCCGCCGGTTCGCAGGGATACAGGCACGTCACACCGCAGGCGAGGATCGCGTCGATCACGGGGTTCATGTTTCCATCACTGTCCTGGGAGAAGATCTTTGCTCCGTGGGCCCGCGCGCAATTCCATATTTTTTGATAGTACGGCTGCAAAAACGCTTCAATCTGCGCCGGGCCGAACAGAGGGCCGGACTTTCCCGCCATGTCCTCATGGATGCTGAGGCAGTCGATGGGGACGATCTCAGCCACACGCTCCATCACTTTTACACAGGTGTTTCCGATGGTTTCCAACATGTCGGCGATCAGCTCCGGCTCCTCGTAGCATGCGATACACAATTCTTCCTCGCCCATAAGCTGCCTCGGCTCGTCGAACCCGCCGGGCACCCACTGGATCGTCAGATAGCCTTTATCGCGCAGTTCCTTTTGATGCAGCAGCGCCTCCCGGTCAATACGCTCCTCCGAAAATTCATACCAATGCTTGACCTTCAGCCAGTCGTCCATTGTTTTGACGGGATATTCCATCGGCAGTGGGATCGTAGCGCTTTGCCTACACAACTTCGTTTTACGGCCCATCTCGTCCACAGAGACGGTAAATTCCGGCGTTTCCTCCAATACCCGGGGCGTCAGGCCTGTGATTGCCTCGCAATTGCCCGCAAGCGGCGCTTTGAGAACATAATCCCAATCGAAGGCCGTGAGGGCGATCTCCTTGGCGCTGGCTCCCTGCCTTTGCCATTCCTCTTCCAGACCGATCAGCAGGCCAAACAGCTCACAGAACATCTCTCTTCCTGTAAACTCAAAATTGCAGTGCGCGATATAGCGTTCCCTATCCCAGATCATACGTCCCATTCCTTTCGGTGTTTGCCCTCAGTTTACCGGAACGGCGGAAAAAAGCCATGCAGAAATGGTTGAAATCTGGATAAAATTCCGCTATCATTACAAAAAACGGGCGTGTTCGGCGCAAAGAGGTGTACACGGATGTGGAAGCATCTGGAAGTGGAACTGGATTATCTGGTGCGGCGCGCCACCTTCTGCGGCTGGCAGATCGCGCCGCGGCGCATTTCCAATTATGAGCTGGTATATGTACTTCGCGGTCAAGGCGACATCTGCCTGGGCAGCCGGCAGTTTACGGTCCGAACAGGGGATCTTGTGTGCTTTTGTCCCGGCGTACTGCACAGTCTTTCCGTTGCGCGGCAGCCCTGCATGGAGTTCTACGGAGTCCATTTCACGCTGCCGTCGGACGTGGACCGCCTTCCGCTGCCCGAGGTTGCCAAAATCGAACCGCCCGGCAGGCTGGAGCCTCTGTTCAAATCTCTGTTTGAGATCTACAAGCAAAAAACATATCTTTATCAATGGCGGCAAAATGTTCTGCTCGAGCAGATCTTATGTGAAATACTCTCCGCACTGCATGGGGAAAATGCTCCCGCAGAGCTTATCCGTATTAAAAAAGTGCTGGAGCATATCCATGAGGACCCTGCCCGTCCGTTTACGCTGGAAGAGCTTACTGCCCGCTCCGGCGTAAAAAAGACGCTGTTCCTGCAATCCTTCCGTCGGGTGACCGGAACAACGCCCAAGCAGTATATTCTCGGGCTGCGGCTGGAATATGCGCGGGATCTGCTGCTGGAAACAGACGTCCCCGTCGCACAGGTGGCCGAACGCTGCGGCTTTTCCGATTCCTTTTATTTCAGCCGCTGCTTCAAAAACCATTTCAGCACTTCGCCCCGACAATATCGAAAGGAACACGCTTAGATTCCAAAAAGCCAATTTGCGCATGTTTTTTGCCAATTTCAGCAAAGAATATGCGCAATTTTTTTGTATTCTGAAGGTAGCGTTCCTCCCGCGGGAGAAACACGGAAAAAACAAGGGGGCCATAACTATGGAAAAAATCAAATTGGGTATCATCGGCGTGGGAAACATGGGCACCTGTCACATTGAGACGACAGCGCCGTGAAGCTGCCGCCCGAATTTTACACTATGTTTGCACATGCTTTCTTCTCACAACTGATGAAGCGTTACGGCGGCGTCATTTTCCGCCGGCTGTTTGTATCCATCCCGGTGGCGGCCGCACAAAAAACGCAAAGCTTTTTATCCCTCCTTTGGCGGCATGCTTGAGCCGGAAAACATTTTTTCTTTATTGAAACTCGGCCCGTGCGTTCATAAGGCCGGCTATGGAAGATCTGTTTCAACTGCACTTTTTCCTGTGCCGCTCAGCGCATCGAAAGTTCCTCAATGTAATCGTTATACCATTGTACGGCAGTTCTGGCCGTCCTGCGAAGCTGCATGCCCTTTCCGGCCAGCAGTACAAGGCGGTTGTCCGCTTCTCCCTGCCAGGGCGTCAGACGAACCTCCGGCCCGGTGCAGTCGACGTAAAAGATGCCCTCCGGCACGCGTACAAAGCCTTTGATACGCCATGTCTCTCCCGCAAGCTGTACAAGGCACTTTTGCAGTGCCGCAAAGGGCATCGTGGGACGGATCTGCAGCACCGCTTTTTGCAGGGTGATATCCGGCATGTCCAATACCTCATCCACATCCACATCCGGTACGATCAGGGAAAGCCATTCCGGCTCGAACCGCCCGAACTGCGTGCGGCGGATGCGGGCCGCCGGGTTGGCGCGCAGGATAAGCGCTTTTGCTTCAGCGCACTGCGCTTCGGTGGCAAGGTCTGTTTTGTTCAGAAGCACGAGGCTGGAGACAGCAAGCTGCCGGGGGCACGCCCGGGCAGTAGAGAAAACCTTTTCAAGCCGCGCGGCATCTGCGACGCACACGCTGCCCTGGTAGGAAACAGCGGGAAATTGGGCCAAAACCCGGCGCACGTTGGTGGGGTCGGCCAAGCCGCTGGCTTCCACGAGCACAACGTCTGGTGCATCCGCGGCCGCCTGCTCCAGCGCGGCCTCAAATTGGTCCAAACGGCAGGCGCAGAAAATCGAACCGTTGCTGATCTCGTCCAACGCCGCGTCCAGCTCCCGCAGCAGCGTGCCGTCCACGCCGGCGCGTCCGAATTCGTTGATGATGAGCCGCAGCCGCCGGCCGGCAAACTGCCGGGCAAAATTTTTGAGGAAGGTGGTTTTCCCTGCACCCAAAAAACCGGTGATGAGATACAGTTCCATCATATCGCGCCTTTCTTAGCTGAAAAGAGGCTCTAGACCTCCCATTCCGTTTTTTGCAGCAGCGCACGGGCCTGCTCTGTGGAGAACCCGCGGTTGAGGCGCGTTTCCAGCGAATTGTCGCGCGGGTTCACGCCGCATTCTGCATAAATCTGGTTTGCACCGGCCATCAGGCAAAGCTCATCCGGCTCATGTACGCACATAGCGCGCGGCGGCCGGGCGGTGAGCGTGGTAACGGCGCAGATCTTGGCAAGCTGCGCGGCCGATATCTCGCCTTGCGAGCCCAACGGCGTACCGGGCACAGCAATGCGCTTCATCACGGCCATCACTCCCACGGGGTAATCACGAATGCGCAGCATTTCGTCGACCAGTTCCTGATGCGTGTGCTCCGGCCCGATCGGTTCTACACAATAATACAGCTCCAGCCCTGCCCCGCGCACGGCATCCATCGTGCGGATGCGCGCCTGCGGACGTGCATTCGTGTCGGTGCCCTCCCGCAGACGGTGGATATGGTACACACCAGTGAATCCCGCCTCTTTCAGGGCTGCAGCATAGGCCGGACCAAAATCCCCCACATTGGCAACAAGGCGCATCTGCGGGGGCAGCACTGCGCGCACTGCCCTGCCGTATGCCAGAAATTTTTCCTGGGGGAATTCCGCGGTCGTCATCAAAAACAGGTCTTCGATCCCGCTGGCAGCCAGCTCACGCGCCAATTCCACCGTCTCTTCCAGCGTTTTGATGCAGGCAGGCTGGCCCCTGCGCGCGTCTGCGGCAAGGCTGCAGAATTTGCAGTTGACGCCACAGGCCTGGGCGTCAATACCGATTTGCGCAAAAATAACGCCACGGCCACGGAACGCTGTGCGCGCATACGCATTGGCCGCACCCAGCAGTGCATAATATTCCGCACTGCCGGTGGCCACCTCCAACAGGCGCAGTGCGTCCTGCCGCTCCAGCAGCGCGCCTGAGCCTGCTTTGGCAAGAATATCCTCTATCATATGAAACACTCCCAACCGGCCGCCCCTGCAAAAAAGCGGCGGACAACGCACATCCGCCGCTTTTCCCGACGGGAAAGCCGTAAATCTTAAAATGTACGCCCGGCCGGGCTGCTTTTACAGCACCTCGCGGACAGCGGCCTCCAGCTCTTCCTTGCTGGGAATGATGGAAGAAAATTTTAGTTTGCCGTTGATATAGATGCTGGGCAGGTTTTTCACACCCATCTTTTTACAGCGCGCAATATTTTCCTTGAGCGTGAATTTGTATTCCACCATATCAATGGCGTCCCCGAAGGTGTCCTTTGCAACATTGGCCGCGCCCATCATATAGGTGCAGGCCGCACATGTGGCGGAATCAAGCGTAAACACCTCTATGAGCGGACGGGGCAGATTTTCGTAATCCGGCAGCTCCACCGCAATGTCGTCCTCGGCGGCCACATAATTCTTCACCATCTCCCGGACGGCTTCCGTTTCAAGCACAGCCTGCGCAGCGCCGATGGTGTTTTCCACAGGTACGGCATAGGGCATATCACAGCCCGGCGCGACAATGAAGTTTTTATATTCCGGCAGCTGGGCCAGAAGATCCGCCACGAATTTCATATTATCCTGCTGCGTGCCGTGAAGCATGATGGACGTAAGCGGGATATTGCCGCCGATGGCCACATTGTATTTATCGCAGATGGCCTTGGCTGCAAGGATATCCACATTTTCGTCCACAGAAATAGAATCCGGCGCGGTGCGGCACATCACCTCGATATTGCGGGTGGCATTGCCGCACACAAAAAAGGAAGAGAACGCCTGTTTTTCTTCACGCAGATAGCGGAACAGTTCAGTGTAGGGTGCGGAGAGGAATTCTTCAAAGTGATCCGACGAGATCTGAGAGACCAGAGGGTCCACTACGGCAATCACATCCATACCTGCGTCCAGGTAAAGATCGCTCATGCGCTTGGCACAGTCCGCACAGAAGCCCAGCAGGTCCTTCACATAGTCCTCGTCGTCGAACATATCCATGAAGATATCATTGCCGCGCAGATGGCTGGCCAGTGTGAACGGCCCGCACAGCAGCCCATAAAGGGCGGTGGTATCTCCCACGGCCTCTTTCATGCGGCGCATGGCCGAAAGCACCATGGGCATGCGTCCGCTTTCGGCTGTGGGAAGCGTGCAGCGGCAAGGCACCGTCATCGTGTCGGCCAGAGGATGCGAAGAAACGGAGGGCGGGCAGTCGTCGGCCCACACCAGCCCGCAGCCCAGTACCTCGGCCTCCAGCTGAAGATCGAATACAACGGGCTGTCCGTCCGGCTTGTACAGCCGGTTCACTTCCAGCAAAGCACGGACGAGCGTCTCCTCGTCTGTGAGGACCTGTGTGGCGGTGGCACCCACCAGCGCGCCCGCGTGGACGCCTGCAAAGGGGACCCACGGCGCGCGCGGAGTAGGTTCGTGGCGCAGCGTTTGAAAAATCAGTTCTTTTCCGGTCATATGCAGTCTCCCGTTCATGCGGAGGCGCGGCAGAGAGCGACGGCGGCGTCGGCGGCGCTGGCGG
>ERZ1106941.3070-NODE-3070-length-10576-cov-20.662199_pt1 | contig 10576 bp, 9 predicted proteins | sample MGYA00403670_ERZ1106941 | MGnify/ENA primary metagenome ERZ1106941 (study PRJEB35170, sample SAMEA104062400) | human gut metagenome | biome: human gut; feature: human-associated habitat; material: faeces | place: Denmark | collected 2012-06-04 ... | reverse complement strand
GCGGGGGATATGGCTATACGGCCTCGGAAGCGAATGCGCAGGGATATACGCCGGGGGAGGTGTGCAATTCGTGCGGAACAATGAAATACAAACGCAGCGCCAATGCCTGCGACGGCTTCAAGGAATGTACCGACGGGGGAGCCGCCGGCGCCGAGGTCTGCTATTCCGGAAGCCTTAAGAAATTCTCCGAATGCAAAGAAGTCTGCGATCCCTGCCCCTATACCGACAACGGAGGGAATCCTCCCTTCGATAACTATCAGTACATATACACAGGAACAACAAATTGCGGCGAAAGCTGCTATGGTTGGTGCATCACAAGCGGAACCGAAAGATACAGTACCGGATGCAGCTGCATCTCCGACGGAAACGGAGGCTATTCTTTGCGTGTCGGACAGTATACGGAATACTACACCAACGACGTATATGAGAAAACGGAAGATACAAGTTACACTTATTCCTCCTATACCTCTTCGTCTGCATGTGAAAGAGATATAGAGGAATATTCAGGTTACGGACATATGTGTTCCGGCGGTCCAGTAGGAGGCGGAAGCCACCGAAGCTGCTGGTAAAAAAAGTCCTCCGTTACCGGAGGACTTTTTAACGATTATTGCGAGAAGTTTTATTTCTAATCAAAAGTTAGCGTGTCAAACCCTTAGAAATAATCTGTGCACCCGTTTCGGCAGCATTTACGGCCGCCCGGGCTTTCTCGGCAGAAACCTGACGATAAGAACCGTCAGCCTGCAATTCCAAACCATTGTTTGCCAAAATTTTATTTGACAACATATTTTTATGAGCATCGGCTTCATGGGATACGGACGATCCCAAACCGTTATATCCTCGCGAAATCAAAATCTGTGCGGCCAGAGAAAGAGCCGGATCCGAAGATCTTTCCTTTCCCCGTGCTATGCTTTTAACGCCGCCTTTCCAAGAAAACTCTTTTCCCTGCGGCAAATTAGCCATGTTAACCATAAAACTTCTCCTAAGATTTTTATTATTCTTGCTTATCTCTTTTGTCTATTATCGCAATATAATTGTCTTTTGTCAATATTTAAACTGGCTTTTTCTCAAAATATAAGGCGATAAAACGATTTTTCTGTTCGTAATTTTAATCTTTATACAATATACTGCATACAAATCAATAAAATATCCTTAACAAATAACAGTTTAATGGGAAAAAAATGTCTTTATTTAAGTCAATTGCCACTTTCGGAGGATTCACACTCGTCAGCCGCATTACCGGATTTGCCCGGGATATGATTCTTGCCAATTTCCTCGGTGCCGGTGCCGTATCCGACGCCTTTTTCGTTGCTTTCAAACTGCCAAATCTGTTTCGCAGCCTGTTTGCCGAAGGCGCTTTCACCACCGCTTTTGTCCCCATGTTGTCCCACAAACTGGTAACCGACGGACGCGAAGAATCCATTCGTTTTGCCTCCCAGGCCATTTCCGTCCTCACTTTCTTTCTTACCCTTTTTGTTATTCTGATGGAATTCTGCATGCCCTGGGTGGTTGAACTGATGGCCCCGGGCTTTGCTTCCGATCCGCAAAAAATGGCTTTGTCGGTCGAACTCTCCCGCATCACTTTTCCGTTTTTGCTGTTTATTTCGATTGTTTCTTTTCAGTCCGGCATTTTAAACTCTTTCGGCAAATTTGCCGGGCCGGCCGCAGCACCGGTTATCCTCAATCTGACAATGATTGTTGCCGTTTTTGCTTTTGTTCCCTTTGGCGAAACCCCTGCCCACGGCATTTCCTGGGGCGTAACCATTGCCGGTCTGCTTGAAATTCTCTGGCTGCACTTTTTTCTCCGGCGGATTGACGTCAGCGTCAAACCGCAGTTCAACATCCGCCGCCTGCTGCATAATGCTGAAATCAAAACCCTGTTCAAACGTATTGCTCCCGGCATTCTCGGAGCCGGCGTCTATCAGATTAACATGGTGGTTGACACCATTGTTGTTTCGCTGGTCGGAACCGGAGCCATCTCCTGGCTCTACTATGCCAACCGCATTCAGCAGCTGCCGCTCGGCGTGGTTGGCGCGGCTATCAGCGTTGCCTTGCTGCCGATACTCTCCCACCACCTCAAAGCCGGAGAAATCGAAGCAGCCCGTCACAGCCAAAACAAAGCGGTTGAATACGGCGCCCTGCTTTCCATTCCAGCAACGGTTGCCCTGATTGTTCTGGCTTATCCGATTATAGATATTCTTTTCCGCCACGGACGTTTCACCGCCGAAGATTCGGTTATGACCGCCCGGGCAGTTATCGCCTACTCCGTCGGTCTGCCCTCTTACGTTATGGTTAAAGCCCTTGCGCCGAACTTTTTTGCCCGCGGCGATACCAAAACCCCGGTCAAATACAGCATTGTTGTCATGATTGCCAACCTGTCGCTCAGCATAGCTTTGATGATTCCTTTCGGCCACGTCGGCGTGGCTTCGGCAACTTCCGTCGCCTCTTTCGTCTCGCTCTACCAATATCTTCGCGGCCTGAAAAAACGCGGTTATTGGAGCTATTCCGCCGAGCTGAACCGCAAAATTCTCAAAATCACGCTCTGCTCGCTGGTAATGGGCGGAGTTATTTATTTGGGAGAACTCGGCATAACCTGGAAGTTTGACAATTGGCTGCTGCTGTCTTACGGCATAAAAATTCCGCTTTTCGCCGGATTATGCATTTTGGGTGTTGCAACTTTCTGCGTAATGGCTAAACTAACCGGTGTGCTTTGTTTAACCGACATTCTTAAAATGCTTTCGTCACGGGGAAAGAAAAATGCTCAAAAACAAGCTTAAAAACTGGCTTTTGCAACAATACGGCAAACTGCGGCAAATCCGCCTGCCGAAATTTTCTTTTGATGCCATGGTTGACCGGGGAATGAACTTTCTTGCAACCTGGTGGAACACACTGGTTCTTCTGCTTGCCGCGCTGGTTTTTCTTTATTATCCTATCGGCGGACTGCTCATCAGCAACATTGACCGCACCACCGATTATGAAATTGATGAAAAACACCCTGAACAATCCAGCAGCGTGGAAATGATTTCTTTTCTGGTCAACCGTGAAGTAAACGAAAAAATCTGGACGCCGAACCTGCCGTTTTTCTACCCCTCTTATTTCCTTGACAATATGCCTAATTTTCAGCTCGGCATTTTTGACGCCCTAAATAAATTTACTTCTTCTTTTGCCAAAAGAATTGATAAAAAGATTACCGTGGAAGATGAACCTTCCGACCTGCGGGCCGCGGCGGAATTGCTGCGTTACCCCGGAACCGTCTGGATGTTTTCCGCCGAAAACAAACTGTTGCTGGCACCGTCGGCCAACAACCAGTACCGCAAGGCTCGCCGCCACCTGATTAATTACAACAAAAGCCTCAGTGCCGGCCGCGAAGTCTTTTACAAAAGCCCGGCAGACCTCGCTTACCTGCTCCGCAAATCCAAAATAAACCTTGGCAAAAGCAGCGCCGCTCTTGAAACCCGAATCCGGGAGGAAAGTTCTTCCTGGTGGGACACCAAAGCCGATAACATTTTCTATTATCAGCAGGGCAAAGCCTATGCTTATTACCTGCTTTTCAAAGCGCTCGGCAATGATTATAAAAACATCATCGTTTCCGCCGGACAATATCAAAACTGGATAAGCCTGATCAAAGCTCTGGAAGACGCCTCGTCCGTCCAACCGGCCATTGTCCGCAACGGCGAGCTGAACAGCCTGACCGCACCCAACCACCTGAGTTATTTAAACATGTACATCGTGAAAGCCCGCAATCTGCTTGCCCTGATTGCCGAAGCTTTAAACGAACAAGCCCCTGCAAGGAAATAAAATGCTGATTGAAACACAAGAAACCCCTGACCGCAATGTCTTAAACTTTTTTCCGCCGGTTCGGATTCTGAAAAGCGGAACTGCCGAATTCGTTGATGCCAAATCCCTGCGCAAGTCACCGCTGGCCGAGCAGATTTTTGACCTCGGCGGCATAAAATCATTGTTTATGACGGCAGAAATGATCTCCGTCACCAAAGAAGACGAAGCCGACTGGGAAGAACTCAAACCGCAGATTCTCGCCGAAATTATGGACTACGCCGCTCTTGGCGACGAAGCCGTCATCGAAACGCCGGAAACGGCTGCCGATGAAACAGACGTCGTCAACCGCATCATCGGGCTGATTAATGCGCGCATCCGCCCGGCTGTCAAACAGGACGGAGGCGACATCGTTTTCAAAAACTTCGCAGACGGAATTGTCTATGTCGAAATGCGCGGCAACTGCGCCGGCTGTCCTTACGCCATGATTACCCTTAAAGAAGGGGTCGAAAGGGTTCTCAAATCCTATATCCCTGAAGTCAAAGAAGTCAGAAATTTTGAAAACAGCGAAGCATGAAAACATTAACCGCCGTCACAGCCCTGATTCTGAGCGTCCTTTTTATCTGCGGCGCCAAAGCGCCGGATACTCCCGTTTATGAATACAAGGTTGACGGCATTTATATCCATGACATCACGGTTGCCGAACTGGAAGACTTTTACCGGATATACGGCTATAAAGACTACATTTACATGCGGGACTGGATTTATCCGCCGATTTTTCTCACCCGTCTCCCCCGCGACTTCCGCTCAATTAAAGACCCGCAAAAACGCAACAAGCTCTTCTTGCAAATCGTCGGCCCTCTGGCTCTGAAACTTGGCGAAGAACTCAGTGAAGAGCGGCTGCATATCCGCCTGCTGGAAGACCGCTTCCAAAAACAGCACAACCTCACTGCGGAAGAAGAAAAATTTCTTGAACAGCAGGCGGAAAAATATGACATTTTCACCCGTCTCACGGGAGAACGGCGTTATGCTTACATTTTCAAAGAACTGCTGCTCCGCGTCAACAAACTGCCGCCTTCTCTGCTGATGGGCGCCGCTGCCATTGAAAGCAACTGGGGCACCAACCGCCCGGCCAACGAAGGCAATTCGCTTTACCGCGAACTGTTGTGGTACTCAAACGAACTCGGACTGATTCCCGAAGACGAAACCGAAGACAACAGCTACAAATACAAAATTTTCCCTTCGTTGCTGGCCTCTATGCGCTCATACACCCATAAAATCAACTCCGGCGTAAATTATGAACAGCTGCGTTTTCTGCGCGCCGAAATTGAAAACCGTGACAAACCCGTCACCGGCAAAGCGCTTGCCAATGCCATGATTTTCGACACCAATCTCCGGAATTTTGCCGGTTTGCTTGAATATACCATGACTTTTTACGAGCTGACGAATTTTGATGAGGCAACGCTGGGGGACATTGACTGGCTGGACGCAAAAATTCCGGACGCGGAAAAATAATGGTTGCTCGACAAAATTTTGTAACAAAAGATTAATTACACTTTTCATTTAATTTATTTTATGATAAGAAATAGATAGTTAATTAAAGCGAGTGCAGAAAAAAATGACAAAACTCGGCCTGACAATGCAAGATGTTAACCGCCTGTCTCACGACTTGTCTGTTGAGAACAAAGCAGCTGCGGCCCAAAAAATCTCCGCCTATTATGACGGAACCGACATCAGCGAGCGCGGGCGCAAACTGGCGGAAGACATTTTCCGCATTATGGTTGAAGACGTTCAGGTCAAAGTCAGGGAAGTCCTTTCCGAAAGTTTGAAAAACTGCAAGTCAATTCCCCGCGATATCACCGTCAAACTGATTAACGATCAGGACAGCGTTGCCGTTCCTTTCATCAAATATTACGCCAACCTCACCAAAGAAGACCTGATCAGCATTATCGAAGCGCAGAGCAGCAACAAACAGAAAGCGGTCGCCCAGCGCAAAAATCTGCCGGAAGACGTCTCGCAGTATATTGTTGATAAATGCTCGGAAGATGTCGTCGGCGTTCTCATCTCCAATGAAAGCGCCAATATCGTTGAAAAGACCTACGATTCGATTATTGATAAATATTCCGACAGCGACAATATCAAAAAACATCTGGTTTATCGTTCCGACCTGCCGGTTTCGGTCATTGAAAAGATTGTCAGTTCTCTTTCCGACGAACTGCAGAAACGTTTGATTACCACCCATAATCTGCCCAATAACATTGCCACCGACATTGTTGAACAGGTTAAGGAAAAAACCACGCTGCGCATTTCGGAAGAATACAGCTCCGATAAACAGATTGAAGAACTGGTTCACCAGCTTTACGCCTCCAATCACCTGACGCCGTCACTGGTTGTGCGTTCAATCTGCATGGGCGATTTGAAATTTTTTGAATATGCGCTGGTTTACCTTTCCAACACTCCGCTGCTGGAAGTCCGCAAAATATTGTTTAACCTGCAGGTTGACTTTATGATTCGCAATCTGCTCCGCAAGGCCTTTATCCCCAAGAGTATGTTCCCCGCGGTTTTCAGCGCCCTGAACGTCATCCGCGACATTCGCTTCGGCTGCCAGAAGAGCGATCGTGCTTCTTTCATTCACAAAGTGATTGAACGCATTCTTTCGATAAGCTCCACCAGCGAGGAATTAAGCGAAGATGATGTCAATTACCTCATTTCAAAAATCAGTTAATTGATTATTTTTTAACTAAATGCGTATAGACTATACCCTTGTAAAGGGAAGGAGGCGGCCTTTGGTGTCGACGAATACGCGAAATTTAAGTTCCATTCTTGAGCTGAGCGATTTAATGCTGGCAGAGGCCAACCATGCCGAAATCGTCGAAAAAATAATGGATACCGCCGCCGACATGTGTGACGCGGACGGCTGGTTTTTCTACAATGTCAATGATGACAAGTTTCTGACCCTTTCATACAGCGTCAACAAAAGCCTGAAAATCACCCGCCGCGGCTCAGACAATCTGGTCTATGCTCCGACCGTTTTTCTGCCCGAAATCAAAAACCAGCCGCAGAAATCCATTGCCGCCGCCTGTTTTTTCAGCAAAGGCGTCATTAATTCCAATAACATCTACGCCGACAATAAATTTGACAACAGTTTTTTCGCCGAGTTTGACGAAGACAACAATTATGCCACCGTCTCCGTTCTCAGCATTCCGGTAACCACCCGCCGCGGCTACGTTGTCGGCATTGCACAGTTTGTCAATCCGCGGGACGAAAGCGGACGCACCCTGACCTTTACGCTGGACACCCAGAAAAACACCATTTCAATCTGCAAGCTCATCGGTCTTCTGCTGGAAAACAAAATGCTTAATGAGGCCTACGGACAGTTGCTGGAATCTTTCATAGAAGTTCTGGCCCGAGCCATTGACGCCAAATCGCCTTATACCGGAGCCCACTGCCAGCGCGTGCCCGTTATTGCCCGCCTGCTGGCTACCGCCGCCGTTCAGGAAGACAGCGGCCCGCTGCGTGACTTTGAAATGAGCGGCGACGACTGGTACACGCTGCATATTGCCTCCTGGCTGCATGATTGCGGCAAAGTCACAACACCGGAATATATCGTTGACAAAGCCACCAAGCTGGAAACCATCTATAACCGCATTCATGAAATACGCAGCCGCTTTGAGATTCTGCGCCGCGACGCACATATCGACTACCTGAAAAAGCGCTTGGCCGATAAGGACACGCCGGAGAACCTGCAGGCCGAATTTGTCGCCAAAGTCAGACAGCTGGAAAAAGATTACGATTTTATCGCCCAGTGCAACATCGGCGATAAAGACATGACCGAGCGTGACTTTGCCGAACTGGACAGGATTTCCCGCATCACCTTCACCCGTTACTTCAACCGTATGAAAGGGCTCTCCTGGGCAGAACGCGACCACATCAAAAACCCTGAAATTTACGAACAGCCGGGTGTTGAAAATCTTCTTCAGGACCGGGGCGACCTGCTCTTTGACCAATATAACCGCGGCGAACTCTATAACCTGAAAATCCCGCACGGAACCATCAACAAAGAGGAACGGGAAAAAATCAACGAACACATTGTTGTCACCATCGATATGCTCAAGGCTCTGCCTTTCCCTAAAGAACTCTCAAAAGTCGTTGAATATGCCGGCGCCCACCACGAGCGCATAGACGGCAAAGGCTATCCCAACGGCCTCACCGGCGACCAAATGTCCATTCCTGCCAAAATTATGGCCATTGCCGACATTTTTGAAGCGCTTACCGCCAACGACCGCCCATATAAAGAGCCGAAAAAGCTCTCGGAAGTTCTGGCCATTATGCGCGACATGAAAAACAACGGACATATCGACCCCGACCTTTACAAGGTTTTCATCACCAGCAAAGTTTACTTGGACTACGCCGAACAATATATTTCACCGGAACAGATTGATGAAATCAACCCCGATGACTATTTATAAATAAGACACTGACGGAGAAACAAGCATGAGTAACTTAAGAATTGAACCAGTTCTGTGCCGGGCCGGCACCATGGACAATTACGCCTGGCTGCTCACCGATGAAGAAACGGGACAAAGCGCCGTGGTTGACCCCTCCGAAGCGGCGCCGATTATTGCCAAATGCAAAGAATTGGGCATCAAACCGCAATATATCTTCAACACCCATCACCATTACGACCATACCGACGCCAACCTGGAACTGAAAGCGCTTTATGGCGCACAGGTTGTCGGCGGAGCAGCCGACCTCAACCGTATTCCGGGCATAGACATCGGCCTGAATGACGGAGATACGTTCAGCCTCGGCAGCTCCCGCGCCGAAATTATCCGCGCTGACGGCCACACCATCGGCCATATTCTGTGGTATTTTCCTGAAGCTAAAGCCCTCTTCACCGGCGACACGCTGTTTAACCTTTGCATCGGCGGTCTGTTTGAAGGCAGCGCCGAACAAATGTTTGCCACACTGAATAAAATCAAAGAACTCCCGAACGACGTCAAATTCTATCCCGGTCATGAATATACCATTCACGGCATCGGCTTCGCCCAATACTTCAACCCCAACAGCCAGCTGCTTAAACAATATGTGGAAGAGGCCATGGGCAAAATCAAACAGGGAAAACCGGTCGCACCGGTAACCCTCGGTCTGGAAAAACACTGCAATCCTTATCTTCAGGCCGTCACCCCTGCCAGTCTGAACAAACTCTGCAGTATGTAGAAAAAATTAGACAAAATTATTTTTTTATGATAGTATGATCTCATATCTAACCATCAGGACGATTGGCACATGAAAGTTCTATCCAAAGCCGAAAGGGAAAACCAATATCGCAAACAAGCCGACGCGGCCACCCGCAAAGCTGCCTCGCCGAACACAGACAAGCGGCAGGAAACCCTCCGGAAAATAAAGGAACGGCTGCAACAGCTGAACTACATCATTAACGACGAAAAAGCTTTGGAAGAAATCATCGGCGATGACAATAAACTGAACCTGGATAAAATCGGCATTCTGAGCGAAAGAGGCATCATTTCGCTCAACGAAAAAGAACTGGAAGCCGAAACGCCGCAGATTGAATTTTCTTTTGACAAGCATAATCCGACTTTTGAAGAAGCATACACGGATTCTTTCGTTTCCGGACAGCCGCCCCTGTCCCAAACCGAGGAACTGCGCCCTGCTCCCAAAATCAAAATCTTCAGCATCAGCGAAGAATTGCCCGAACTTCCGCAATCCAGAGAAAGACAAACGCCTGCCTCCCGGACTGCCGAATCAAACGAATCCAATACGCGGCAGGAAAACGACACCACCCGCAGAATAGATGAGCTGCTTGCCCGTCGCGAGCAAAAAAACAAAACGGCCCCAAAGGAAGACACACCGCCGGCCCCGGCAAAAGAAACCGCTCCCGAAAAGAAAGAAAAACCCGAAGCTTCTGATCACTCCGAAGAACCCTCATGGATTAAGGGCTATCCCGCTTCACTGAAAAAATGGTGCGAAACCGCCGTTGATAAAAAAACCGGAGAACCCAAACGCGAAATTAAAGAAGTTCGGGTGCAAACCGATGAAAACCGGGAACCTGCGTCCGTGGAAATCGAAGTCCGCCCGTTGAGCCCGATTGCCCGCAAACGCGGCGATGCCGGCGCTGTCTATATGGTGAAAAAAGCGCCGCAGCCGGATAAAATCGACGTCACCGTCAAAAACCCCGAAGCCGGCAAACCGCTCAGCTACGACTACTTTTACGCCTTGGTCAAAGCCGCCCGCGACAACGGAGCCGACACCATTGAATTCAACAATATTCGTACGCCGGAATTCCGTGACAAACTGCTGGCCGCCGCTCTGCAATTTAAAATGAAATTAAAGAACCCGCCCGGCGTCATCAATTTGGAAGCCGAACATCTGCAAAGCATACCGCCCGGCTGCCGCCAATACCTGACCAAACATAACGAAGCGGCCAAAAAGGCGCTGCAAAAAATGGGCCGGGAAATAGTCCCCGAAAAAGGAACCAAATTCGGCCAAGGGCCCAAAGCAGAAGAACGGACACATACCGAAAAAGTCTTCATCGAATCAACGCAGATGGAAGAAAAACTCGCCAAAACCGAAAGATTTATGCGGCAGCAGGAAAAACGGGTCAATTCCCCTTCAACCGCCGAATATGACCAAAATCCGGAACGCGGCAACCGTGACCCGTCCAAACGCAACAATAAAAGAAACAGAAAAACATTCAGCTATCACAAAGGTAAAGAGATATAAATTGAAAACAAAACCCCGCCGGATGAAAACGGCGGGGTTTCTTAAAGCGGAAGACCAAACC
>ERZ1106941.3061-NODE-3061-length-10615-cov-5.536269_pt1 | contig 10615 bp, 7 predicted proteins | sample MGYA00403670_ERZ1106941 | MGnify/ENA primary metagenome ERZ1106941 (study PRJEB35170, sample SAMEA104062400) | human gut metagenome | biome: human gut; feature: human-associated habitat; material: faeces | place: Denmark | collected 2012-06-04 ... | reverse complement strand
CATATATGATGGTATATAAAATTTGATATTTGGGGTATCAACCTCAAAGATATTTCGTGTACCGTATACAAATTCCTCAAACGTTGTAACTGCACGCAAGAAATTCTTTGGCAGCCTGTCTTTCTTAAAAACAAAATGGCTTACCTGCTGGAAATTTCCATCACCTACATATGTCAACGAGGCCGGAAACTTAACCGTATCCACGTTTTTGCATGACGAAAAGGCGTTTGGCCCTATTCTTTCAAGTCCTTCATGGAAAATGATTTTTGACAGGTTGAAGCATCTTGAAAACAGGTTTTTACCGATATATTTAATCTGTGATGGAAATTCAACATTTTTTAACGAATCGCATTTGTGGAATACCGGTCTTTGCATGCCTCCAAGGATGGTTATACCTTTTCCGAAATCTACATGCTGAAGCTTTGGACATTCATTAAATGCCAGACAGCAGATATTCTGCAGCGAGTCCGGGCAAATGACAGATTTGACCTTACTATCTTTGAATGCACTTGTTTCTATGCTCTTTGTTCCATCTGCAATCACAACTTTTTTTGTTCTGCCGGATGGACACAGCACAAGTGATTCACCGTCTTTTGTGTATATCATTCCGTCAATTGATTTGAAATATGGGTTATCTTCAATATCAATTTCTTTGATGTCAGGCATATCAGTCAGATTTGAGAATCCCATATATTCTTTTGACGTAAGGCACACCTTATTTATTTTATTCCAGCTTGGTATTATGTACAGCCTGTTCAGGCGGTCAACCTTCACCTCTTTCACATTACTGAGCCTTTGGAGGTCTTTACATATATTCCGTGCATTTGATGGTATAGTTATTACCTCGGCGGTACTGTCGACATCAATAATCAGGCTGTCAACCATCTTGGCTCCATTAACGTAAGGTTGGTTCCATTCAAAATACCGCTTAAAAGCATCAGAGACTACGGAAACATTTTCATCAATTTTCTTAATTCTTGCCAGGCATCCGTCAAGCGCATGGTCTGCGATAAACGTGATATCAGTTAAATTTAAAACATCTGTCGGATTTTTGACAAACGCATTGATTAACGTATACTGGCCGTAAAGTCCCGTTTCTATCAGCATTTCACCGGATGCAAAAGAGCTGCTTTCAGAGACGACCCGCTCCACATTTGGAAATGTGGAGTTTTTAATTTTAATCTTCATTACGCCGTTCTTGATGCAGATTTTTTTAATATTTGGAAAAACCTTGTCCTCGTCCATAAGATTGTATGTCATGAATTCACGGCTGAAAACCAAGGTGTCAATATCAGGACTTATGTCCACAGACATAGACTTCTTTCTGGAAGCTGACATCGTAAAGACCACTCCGTCCTGACCGTTCTTCTGGAGCCCGTTGCCGTATGCGGCTTTTGGAATTGCTATTACTTTTGTATTCATATCATTTTTCCTTTCTTTTTTCGGCATTGCCGTTTCCTGCAATATGCCGAATTTCGCCGGAAACGGAACTACAGCTCGGTTTTTCCCTGAAGTATTTCTTTCAGTATATTTTTTACTCTTTTCTCTATCTGCTCTACATCATCGGAAATCAGGCAGTTTCCATATCTGGCTGCCATTTTCACCATCAGGTCTCCGTGTTTCTTTTCATATTCCAGAGCTTCAGCTTTCACTCCTTCGTCTGTGATTTTTGGCAGTTTCTCTGCCAGGGCTTTCACCTGTGAGACTTCCAGGCTTTTCTCAAATACGGCATATGCTCCTCTGGTAGTATCAGATGAAGTCATATTTGTTTTGTATGTTTCGAATTCTTTTTTGATGTATGTTTGAAATGCCTTGTTAATATCGTCTTCGTATATGATATTTTTAACCATATCTAACACGTACTTATAGGTACTATCAGTATTCCTGTCTACGTTGATGATATACGTATCAGGCTTTCCCGCAATTTTCCGTATATATTCTGAGACTTCGGCTTCGCCCTCGTTTCTGTAAATTGGCAACATATTTATAATCCTGCCAAGGCTGTATTTTGGCGGCTGGACGATAAGCTGAACGACTGTCAGGCCTTTTTCTTTGGCTTTTTCAGTCAACGTTTCAGCCTGCTTTGTCGTCAGCATAATTACTTTATTTTCAGTATCTTTTTTCGTGATTACGGAATCGCCTTCAGACATAATTGCTTCGCTGTCATCCATTAAGTCACACCTTTCATGAAATCCAGTTATATTTACTCCGTTTTCCCGCAGATATCCGTATATCTTACACATCCCGGAATCTCTCGCTCCGGTCAGCACGCATATATTTTTTGACATATTTTTTCCTCCTGTTTGTGTTTTTCCGGCGGAGCTGACACCCGCCGCCGACTCCTTACTCATCTTCTATCTTCAGTTCCAGGCTTTTCGGCCGATTATTGGCGAGCCTGAAAGCCAGAAAGTATTTTAGCATCTTTGCGATTTCTGAAACATCACCGGAAATGACGGCATTTCCATTTATTTCTGTCATTTTTGCAAGAAGGTCTTTGTTCTTTCTCTGGTAATCCACGATTTCCTTCTGTAATTTCGGGTCAGTCAGCATTGAAAGCTTCTTATATAAAGATTGCATCTGGGAAATCTGGTAGCTGTTTTTGAATAACTCATACGGGTCAAGCTTTCCCCTGTCATACATTGACTTTTCTTCTGCTCTATGTCTTTCCATCTCGCCTTCCATGAACTCATCCAGTTCAGCCTTCAGCATCGCACATGCCAGCGGCCCGGCCTCGCTCTCCTTTTCGTAATAAGCAAGCATTTTCAGGATGTACTCCCCGACTGCATCAGTGTTTTTCTCGGCATTGATGATATAGACATCCGGCTTGCCTGTCATTTTCTTAATGTATTCGCTAGTAGTTTCTTCCGTCTCGCCTTCAGCAAACGCCGCAAGGCTGGCGATGCCCGAGATATTATCTGCCGGGGGGAAGACAAACTGAACCACATTCAGTCTATTGTCTGCTCCACTCCTACTTCTTGCTTTCACCGACTGCATCAGTAGCTCTGTCTGCTTGGTTGTAAGCACGAGCATGCGGTGTCGTATGTCCTCACGGGTTAAGACAATATTCGTCTCATCTTCAGCCGTATACCTGAGAACAATATCTTCTTCTTTTTCAGTCCTCTTCCCGCTTGCACCCTGCAGGTTTATCAGTGACACGCCTCTCTCGTTCAGAAATTGCACTATTTTATGCATCCCAAAACATGATGCTCCAGTAATTACGCATATGTTTTCCATTATTTTTCTCTCCTTTTTTGAGTCTTTGTGTTTTGTTTGCTTACAATATGCCGGATTTTTCAGCAGCCGGTGTATTTTTGCGGATTTTTTTGCAGGCCAGCCATTATCCGTGCTGGAGTCATTTGCGGCCAGACGCCCATGTGTAACGACTGATGTAGGATGTTGCCGGGAACTTCTGAATGGAAAAGAAGGAGATAATTTTGGATGTGCCGGTTATTGCGTTCCGCCTATGTACAGGGATGGACTTGCTTTCGCTATGGAAAAAATGTGTGAATCCAGGAGAAGACGGATCAGAATGGGAAAAAGCGGACAGGCAAGAACTAAGGCATATTACAGGCATGAGCGCATGATCAGTGAATACAGAAAACTTTACAGGGAGGTGGAGGAAGCATATGGCAGGGATTGGATTTGAACTCAAAAAACTGTTCAGCAGAAGAGGGCTGTTTGCTTCTTTCCGCGCCTATGGATATGCAGGGATTATCTGTACCGGTCCCATGTTGCTTGGTATCGTACTTCTGCTGGGGGTTATGTTTTTGTGTGACAGGACAGGCGCTCCGAAACAGAGCAGAGAATTACTGGTCTGCATGATCACATATACACTTCTTGCATCATTGACGGTAACCAGTTTCTTGTCAATGGTAGTAACAAGATTTATTGCAGATATGCTTTATGAAGAAAAAAATGAGGCAGTTCTGTCATCTTTCTGGGGTTCGACAGGCTTAATGCTCATTGCAGGAGGAATTTTATATGGGATTTTTCTGATATTTTCCGGAGTTGGGCTTATAGATAAGTTTTTATGTTTTGAGTTGTTTGGAGAACTGATCGTTACATGGAATGCGATGAGTTATCTTACTGCAATTAAAGATTACAGAGGAATTATGTTATCCTTTCTTGCTGCGATCGCTGTTACTTTTCTTTCGGGAGCTTTATTGTTGTTTCTGGGAATTTCCCATGTGGAAGCATTGATGGCTGCGGTATGCATTGGATATGGGATCATGCTTTTATGGGATGTTGTTTTACTGTATGAGTATTTTCCACAAAGTGATATCAGTGCATTCTTATTTTTAAGGTGGGCAGATGAGTTTCTGCCGCTGGCATTTACAGGACTCTGCATTAATATCGGGCTGTTTGCCCACCTTGTGATCATGTGGGCCGGACCGCTGGGGAAACAGGTAAAAGGGCTTTTTTATGGGGCACCGTCACATGACGTACCGGCATTGATCGCATTTCTGACAATTCTGATCACCACTGTAAATTTTGTGGTTTCTGTAGAAGTTAATTTTTATCCGAAATACAGGAATTATTACAGTTTATTCAATGATGGGGGAACCATTAAGGATATTATGCAGGCCGGTACAGAAATGCTGGATGTACTGAACAGAGAATTGAAATATACCGCTTTGAAGCAGTTACTGACTACTGCGCTGGCGATTTCAATGGGTGAGAGTCTTTTGAAGTACCTTCCTTTGGGATTTAATGATCTGATGTATGGATATTTCCGGACACTTTGTGTTGGTTACGGCATTTATGCAGTTGCAAATACGATGCTTCTGCTTCTTTTATATTTTACAGATTACAGGGGAGCATTGGCTGCTTCTGTAATTTTTGCCGTGGGAACTTCTGTGTTTACTGTGATTTCACTGTTTTGTCCGCAGGTATATTATGGCTTTGGGTTTCTTGCAGGATGTGTACTGTTTTATTTTATAGTTATGATCCGTCTGGAACGTTATACCAGACGTCTGCCATATTATATTCTCAGCATACAGCCGGTGGTAGCAGAAGACAAATCGGGGGTATTTACCAGAATCGGATATTTTATGGATGAGAAACTGGAAAGGAGAACGAGCGTTGACAGGAATTAAAAAAATAAATCTGATAAGTGCAGTATTAGTCAGTCTTTCTCTTTGTGGAGGCTGCACTCTGGAAAAAGCGGGAAACTCTTCGCAGGATCAGACAGTACAGGAAGATAACGAAACAGAACAGGTAAAGGCAGAAAAAGCAGAGAAAGAAGAAATCAATGAGATTCATTTAAGAGATAAGGATTCTTTGTATGAAAATGATGATGATACCAGTGTTGTTACCATGTATCTTACTGTATCTAAGGGAAATTCATCCGAAAATACATATCATACATGGAAGGAAATCAACAGCTATTCTGTTTATGACTACGAAGATATGGGAGTGGAGAGATATCAGGTGGCAGGACTTTTGCAGGTGGGAGATGAGAATGGACCGACAGAAGGGGAAGTCGGATATGGAGAACGCGTGCCTAATGCAACTGTTCAGATCAGGGGCCAGACATCCAGCCAGAATGCACAAAAAAATTATAAAATTGAGTTAAAAAAGAATAAAGGAACGTGGAGAGGCCAGAGAACCATTAACCTGAATAAACATATGACAGAAGGAATGCGCTTTCGAAATAAGCTGGCATATGATCTGATCAGGGGAATTCCTCAGATGGTTGGTTTACGTACACAGTTTGTGCATTTGTATGTAAAGGATAATACAGAAGAATCAGGTGGAAAATTTGAGGATTATGGAATTTATACACAGGTTGAACAACTGAATAAGACGGCATTAAAGAGTCATGGACTGGATTCAAACGGACAATTGTATAAGATTAATTCTTTTGAATTTTATCGCTACGAGGATATTATAAAAAAAGAAGATGATGCAGGATATGATAAGACAGCCTTTGAAAAAATGCTGGAAATAAAAGGGGATTCAGATCATACCAAATTGATCGATATGCTGACAGATCTGAATGATTATTCTATAGGGATTGAAGATGTACTGAAAGAACATTTTGATGAAGAAAATATTGTTTACTGGATGGCATTTCAGATTCTGATGGGAAACGTAGACACACAGAACAGAAATGTTTATTTATACAGTCCTCTGAATTCAGATATCTGGTACTTTATTGCCTGGGATAACGATGGCTGTCTGATGAGACCGGAATATGAATTAAGGAATTTTTCGGATCAGAACAGCTGGGAAAAGGGAATCAGCAATTACTGGGGAAATATTCTGTTTCAAAGGTGTCTGAAGTCACGGTCTTTCCGGGAAAAATTAAATGATGCCATTCTGGATCTGAGGGAATATCTGAACAAAGATATGCTCACATCAAAGATAGAGAGCTATAAGAATGTACTGAAGCCCTATTTATATTTGATGCCTGATGCAGAGTATGAACCGCTTACATCTGAACAATACGATCAGATTGCAGCATCACTTCCTGATGAGATAGAGAAGAACTATCAGTTATATCTGGAAAGTCTGGAAACACCAATGCCATTTTATATAGGTGTTCCGACAATAGACGGTGATAAGCTGAAATTTAACTGGGATGTATCTTATGATCTGGACGCAGAGGACATTACGTATTCTGTAGAGGTTGCAAGAGATTATCTATTCCGGGATGTGATCTATCAGAACACAACACTGATTGTTCCGGAAGCCGAGATGGACCTTCCGGAAGCAGGACAGTACTTTGTGAGAGTAAGAGCAACAAATACATCTGGAAAAACGCAGGATGCATTTGATTATTATGTAACAGATGAAGGAAAATATTATGGTATGAGGTGCTTTTACATAACAGAAGATAGTACGGTAGAGGAAGACGATTATGAAGAAGGCTGACAGGAAGAAAGAACGTTTTCGTAACGAGTGGAAATATCTTATCAGTACCAGTGAGAAAGAAGTCCTGAATCTTCGGATGAAGCCACTTATGAAACTGGATCCTCATGCAGAAAATGGAGGATATCTGATACGGAGCCTGTATTTTGATGATTACTGGAACAGTGCATATGAAGAAAAGGAAAGCGGCGTTCTTATGAGGAAGAAATACAGGATACGAATTTATAATTATAGTGCTGAAAGTATCAAGCTGGAAAGAAAAAAGAAGTTCGGCAGTTATATTTATAAAGAAGATGCCCCTCTGACAAAAGATGAGGTGCAAAAAATTCTTTCCGGCGAGTATGAATTTCTTCTGAAAAGCCCGTATAATCTTTGCAGGGAATTTTACATAGAATGTATGAGTAATATGATGCGGCCGAGAACAATCGTAGATTACGAGAGAGAACCATGGATCATGGATGAGGGAACAGTCAGGATTACATTTGATACAGATGTCAGAGCGGCTGTTGGAAGCTATGACATTTTCGACAGTACGCTTCCGGCTTTATCTGTACTGGAACCGGGAAAACTGATCATGGAAGTGAAATTTACAGAGATGCTGCCTCAGATTCTGAGAAATCTTCTGCCGCCGCAGGCAGCAGAATTTACAGCAGTTTCCAAATATGTACTGTGTTATGAAAAAACGCGGTACATGAATGGATTTGAGTATTGGTATGATACACAGGGGAGGATGATAAGATGAGTGTACAGGATATGATAAAAAAATCTGTACTGGAATCAGGAATGTTCAGTCAGTATGATATACCTAAGATATTGGCTGCTCTGGCAGTGGCTTTGATTTTGGGAAGTGTGATTTATCTGGTTTATCAGAAATTTTATGTTGGAGTTATTTTCTCCAGAAGTTTTGCAGTTACACTTGTGGGAATGACAGTGCTTACCTGTATGGTAACACTTGCGATCAGCAGCAATATTGTGATTTCTCTTGGTATGGTTGGTGCATTGTCTATTGTACGTTTTCGTACAGCAATTAAAGATCCGATGGATCTTCTGTATCTGTTCTGGGCAATCACATCGGGGATTACAGCCGGTGCAGGTATGTATGCATTAACTCTGTTGACAGCTGTGATTATCATTCTGATGATCACCCTGTTTTATCACAAACAACAAAATGGAAGAATTTATATTGCAGTGATTCATTATCAGGGAACTCAGGCGGGAGATGAAATTATCCGCTGTTTTGGAAAAAGAAAATATTTCGTAAAATCAAAAACTATGCGCAATGAAAAAACAGAAATGGCAGTGGAAATATATTGCAGACAGAATGATATGGAGTTTATGGAAAAAATCCGGGATATCGGTGGAGTGGAAGATGTTACATTGATTCAGTATAATGGAGAATATCATGGCTAAAAGTCAGAAACGATATCTGGTTCTGTTGGGTTTTGGACTTTTAGTTATTATAGCAGCAGGAGTATGGATGGTATTTGGAAGAAAAACTCAGATATATGAAAAAACAGAAGAAATTTTTGGAAATCCATTAATGGGATATGCACCTTGTGCCTGGGAAGAAACAATAGGAGAGGATATATCTTTACTGTATATGGATATTACCTGGGCTGAACTGGAACCGGCGGAAGGAAAATATGACTGGGAGAAAATCGAAAGAGAAAATCAGACTGACAGATGGAGAGAAGAAGGGAAACACCTGGTACTGAGGTTTGTGTGTGATATTCCCGGGGAGGAAAAGCATATGGACATTCCACAATGGCTATATGACAAAACTGATCATGCGGGAACCTGGTATGATATGGAGTATGGAAAGGGATATGCTCCTGATTATAATAATGAACAGATGATACAATATCACAAAAGGGCAGTTAATGCACTTGGAGAGCATTTTGGCAGAGATGGACTGGTCAGTTATATCGAACTTGGAAGTCTGGGGCACTGGGGAGAATGGCATGTAAATATTTCCGCAGGAATACAGAGTCTGCCAGAAGAATCTGTAAGAGAACGTTATATGATCCCATGGACAGAGGCCTTCCCTGATTCCATGATACTGATGAGAAGACCTTTTAGTGAGGGAGAACATTATGGAACAGGTCTCTACAACGATATGACCGGACAGCCAGAGAGCACAGAGGAATGGTTTCGCTGGATTAATGAAGGCGGTGAGTTTGACCAGACTCATGAGAAAAAAGGGTTATCCGCAATGAAAGATTTCTGGAAAAAGTTTCCTTCCGGAGGTGAGTTTACAAGTTCAATTACAATGAAAGATTTGCTTGACACAAATCTGGATCAGACAATAAATCTGATAAAGAAAGCACATACTACTTTTCTTGGACCGAAAATAGCGGATAAAACTTATGAAAATGGTTATAGGAAAGTTTTAGGAAGCATGGGATATCGTTTGTGGATTTCGCAAGCAAGCCTTATTCAGATGCCGGGTTATGTCAGCCTGAATCTTAAATGGAAGAATGATGGAGTTGCACCATTTTATGAAAACTGGCCTGTATGGGTTCTGGTAGAAGACGAGGATGGAAATAGTGTTGAAAAAGAAGCGGTTGATATTTCGCTAAAATCACTTCTGCCGGAAGAAACTTTACAGACAAAAACAAAAATGCAGGTAAAAAAGCTGATATCACTGGCCGGAAAGAAATATAAGATCAGTATAGGTATTGAAGATCCGATGACTGGGAAATTAGCTGTTCGATTTTCAATGAAAGGAACTTATAATGAAGGGAAAAATTATCTTTTTCAGTAAACTGAAAGAGTTACGTTTTGATATTTAGAAACTAAAATTACCTTATTTAATTACTATAAATGAGCAAATTTGAAAAAATGCACAAAATTATCCTGCTAATTTCATAAATGCTTCAAAATCATCACTTGCTTTTGCACATAGGAATAGATACTGATACTTTTCCTGATGAACGGCACTACAGATTCGATGATATCCATCTTGAAAAGACCGATATCCGCCAGTTCCTGTGACACAAATATAATGTGTCAGTGACATCAACAGCCAGTACCTCTGTATTCCCTTTGAGGAGCGTATCTGGTATGTATCCAGGGCCAGATGGTTTTTGCATTGCCTGAAAAATATCTCAATCGGCCATCGACAAACATAACAGGAAAGGATCTCCTGTGTAGATAAGGATACATTTGTGCTAATGAAAGCACGTAGTGCTTTAGGATTACCAAATGCTTTTTCAGGATAGCTTAAAAGAACAACTGCATTTTCTATGCCGCTGAGGTTTCCCTCATACCGGTACACATAATAGTTGCGTTTTTTGACTGTGACGAGGTCAAATCCTTTATGTGTTGTGGATCGTTCAGCAGCCAGTTCACTGAGTTTCTTTTTCATTCCTGATGGATACAGCAGACGGTTTGTTTTCAAAGCACCAATGGTATGGAACCCTTTCTGTACAAAAGTATTGATTATTTTTTCAGAAACATACCAGCAGTCACAAAGGAAATAAGACATTACTGGTGGAACAGGCAGTTCCTTTGCAATATTTTGTACAATATCAATCTTGGAAATTGATTTATTGTACATTACAAAAGCATAGTTCAGGACAATGCCGTTACAGGAAAGCATAACAGCTACTGCCTGATGTCCGTAGTCTTGTTTCCCCTTTAAATGGGATTGGTGAAAGTACGCATCTTCAATCGGATGCAGAGCCTGTGACGAAGGCTTTGTCTTTGAAGCTATCGTATCGTCTACAATGCAGAAAACAGG
>ERZ1106941.3053-NODE-3053-length-10654-cov-3.117936_pt1 | contig 10654 bp, 7 predicted proteins | sample MGYA00403670_ERZ1106941 | MGnify/ENA primary metagenome ERZ1106941 (study PRJEB35170, sample SAMEA104062400) | human gut metagenome | biome: human gut; feature: human-associated habitat; material: faeces | place: Denmark | collected 2012-06-04 ... | reverse complement strand
CGCGAGCGCCTCGCCCTCCGGCGCGGAGATCGTCACGTCAAGGCCGCCGTCGTAGCCGACAAGCGCGCAGACCTCGCGCACGTTCTCTTCGATCATCTGCCGCGGCACGGAGTTGATAGCCGCCGCTCCCACGGGCTGGTCGAGCCCCGGCTTCGTCACGCGGCCGACGCCCTCGCCGCCGTCGATGGTCACGCCGGGCGTGGCCGATTTTCTCACCGCGGCAAAAATGAGCGTACCGCGCGTCACGTCGGGGTCGTCACCGCTGTCCTTTCGGATGGCGCAGCGCACCTCGTCCGGAGACAGTTCCGTTTCCAGTACGTCTAAGTTGAGTTCGATGCCCTTTGGCGTTTGCAGCCGGATCGTGTCCTTTTTTCTGCCCGTCAGCAGCATCCACGCCGCAGCCTTGGCCGCGGCCGCCGCGCACGATCCGGTCGTATAGCCAAGGCGCAGGCGCTTGCCGTCCTTTACGAGATATTCTTCCATGGTGCTACCGCCTGATTTGATAAAGCAGGGCGTTGCAGATGGCGGCCGCCACATTGCTGCCGCCCTTGCGCCCGCGCGCGATGATGTACGGTGCGCGCGCCGCGGCGATGATGCGCTCCTTGCTCATCTCCACATTCACAAAGCCCACCGGCACGCCGATGATGAGCGCGGGGGCGGCTTTTCCCTCTTCCATCAGCTGCTCTAACGACAGCAGCGCCGTCGGTGCGTTGCCGATAGCGAAAATGCATGGCTTTTCGAGCGCCGCCGCTTTCTCCATCGAGACGAACGCCCGCGTCACGCCGCGAGATCTCGCCTCCTGCGCGACATCGGGGTCGGACATGAAGCAATGCACCTCGCCGCCGAGGCTCGCGAGGATCGTCTTGTTGATGCCAGCTTTCGCCATCTGCGTGTCGGTGACGATGTCGCAGCCGCTTTTCAGCGCGGCGATACCCTTTTGCACCGCGTGCTCGGAAAATGTCAGATTGTCGGCATAGTCAAAGTCCGCCGTCGTGTGGATGACGCGCTTGATGACAAGCTCGTTTTCGGGGTCGAGCACGCGGTTTCCCAGCAGCTCCGTGATGATCTCGAAGCTGCGCTGTTCAATTTCCATCGGCTTCATCGGCTCACTCATGGCGGGGTTTCTCCTTTCGGCAGGATTCAACAAAGCGCACCGCGGCGCTCAGGTTTGCGTAAAAGTGGAAGTGCGGATAGCCCGCGTAGAGCGTTTCGCCCGCATACGCGCAGCGCCAGCTTCTTCCGCTCGGCTTTTCCGCGAGGAAGTCCTCGCCCGGATTTTCCGCATCCCAGCGGTGGAACTCGTGCGCGGAGATCTGCTCGCCCGCGGCAAACAGCATCGAATCCCGCTGCGCCGTCAATGTCGCGTAGCCAAAGCGCGTCAGCTTCCCCGTGTCGAAGCAGCTGCCCGATAAAACGCCCGCCATCGCATGTCCCGCGATGGACTGCGTCAGGTACATAAAGCCGCCGCACTCGGCGACGCAGGGCAGTCCCCTTTCCACCGCCGCGCGGATAGAAGCGCGCATGGCGGCGTTTGCCTCCAACCGCTCCGCGTAGAGCTCGGGATAGCCGCCGCCGAGATATAACCCATGCAGGTCTTCCGGTAAGCGTTCATCTGACAGCGGACTGAACGGCACAAGCTCCGCCCCTAAGCGGCGCAGGAGTTCCAGGCTGCACATGCTCGCCCGCCGCCGAAATGTCTGGCGGCGTGAATGTAAGCGGCGGCGCGCTCTTCGCGATTTGCAGCAGCGCGTTCAAATCGATCGTCTCCTGCGCCTTAGCGGCGAGACGCTGCATCTTTTCTTTCAGATCATTCACCTCTGCCGCGGTGATGAGGCCGAGGTGGCGGCTCTCGAGCGAGCAGTCAGGCATTTGCGGCAGAAAGCCGCAGGCGCGCACGCTAAAGCGTTCTTCGATCGCCCGCGCAAGCGTCGGATAGCTCATCGCCGTGCAGCCGTTCAGAATGACGCCGCGGATGCGGTTTTCCGGCGCAAAGTGCAGAAAACCGTCGAGCACGGCCAGCGCCGACAGTCCCGCGCCCTTCGCGTTCAGCACGAGTACAACGGGGCTCTCCGTCCGCTGCGCGACCTCAAAGGTGCTCGCGCGCGAGGAATCAAGGCCGATGCCGTCGTAATAGCCCATCACGCCCTCGATGACCGTCACGTCCTTCCCTGCGCCGTTTTGCGCGAGGAGGAAGCGCAGCGTGTCGTCGTCAAAAAAGAAGGGATCCAAATTGCTGCTCTTCGCGCCGATGATCTCGCGGTGGAACATGGGGTCAATGTAATCGGGACCGCACTTCGCCGCGGCGATGGGCACACCGGCATTGACGAGCGCCTGCAAGATCGCGCAGGTCACCGTCGTCTTGCCGCACCCGCTGTTCGTCCCGGCAATCAGCAATCTCGGCGCTGCCTTCTGCATGTTCCGCCCTCCTTTTATCGTATCTGTAAAGCAGTTTTCCTTGTATGATTTACGGTACAAATTCCAATGTGCTGAAGCACTCGTCGTACTTCCCGCGCTCCAAGTGATAGAGCTGCGCGATGTAGTCGCTCGTGAAGATCTCCTCCGGCGTGCCGATGCGGTCGATGTGGTCGCCCGCGACGCAGATGACTGTGTCCGAAATGCGCCGCGCCAGATCGAGCTCGTGGAGCGAGAGCAGCACGGCGAGGTCGTTTTCGCGCACCATGCGCTTGAGGACGGAGAGCAGTTCCAGTTTGTAGCGGATGTCCAAAAAGCTTGTCGGCTCGTCGAGCACGATAAGCTGCGGCTGCTGGCACAGGGCCCTTGCGAGCAGAATGCGCTGCCGCTGGCCGTCGCTGACGGCGGAAAACGGCGCGTCGGCGAACGCGAGCGCGTCCACCTGAGAAAGCGACTGCTCGACGATCTTCTTATCTTCGTCCCGCAGGACGCCGAGCCTTCCCGTGTAGGGGTATCGGCCCGAGCTGACCACATCGCGGCAGGTCATGAGCTCCGGCTCGACGCGCGCGGTCATCAAGATCGCCATGCGGCGTGCGATATCATTTCGGCTGTGCGATTGCATCGTCTCGCCATCCAGATACACCGTGCCGGAAAGCTCCGGCAGCTGACCGATGACGGTTTTCAGGATCGTCGACTTGCCCGAGCCGTTCGGCCCGATCAGCGTGACGATCTTGCCCTTCTGCACGCGGAGGGACACATCCTCAATGAGAGGTCTTCCGTGGTAGCCGACGGATAAATTCTTTGTCTCCAAATAGCCGCTCATTCCCGTCCCGCCTTTCTGCGCACCATCATGTAGATGACGACCGGCGCGCCGAACACCGCCGTGACCGAGCTGATGCTGACCTCCGTGGGCGCAAAGGCCGTGCGCGCGATGAGATCACACGCAAGGCAGAAGATGCCCCCGCCGAGGAAGCTCGCCGGAATCAGCAAAAGCGGCTCCGCCGTTTTGAAGAGTGCCTTCATCAGGTGCGGCAGCGCGATGCCGACAAACGAAATGGGGCCCGCGAAGGCTGTCACGCAGGCAGATAACACGCTGGAGAGCAGGATGAGCGCCGCGCGGAACGCCTTGATCGGCACGCCCATGTTGCGCGCGTAGACCTCGCCGAGCTGATAGGCGCGGATCGGCTTGGAGAGGAAAAATGTCAAAATCAGCGCGATCCCGCACACCCAGGCCATCGTCGTCACGTTTTCCCACTTCATGCCGGAAAACGAGCCGTTCGACCAGTTGTGCAGGTTCACGATGTTTGAATCGTCCGCGAACGTGACGAGAAAATCCGTCAGCGCCGAGCAGATGTAGCCGATCATCACGCCGCAGACGACGAGAAGGCTCATCTGATTGACCCGCTGCGAAATGAGCAGGATGAGGCCCATCGAGAGCATTGCGCCGATGAACGCCGCGCTGATCAGCAGCGCCGACGATGATCTGACGCCGCGGCTGAGGAAAACGATCATCGCGATCGACACCGCGAGCTTCGCGCCCGACGAAATGCCCAGCACGAACGGCCCCGCGATGGGATTGTGGAAAAAGGTTTGCAGCAGATACCCCGACACCGACAGCGCACCGCCTAAAATGAGCGCCGACGCCATGCGCGGCAATCTAATTTGCATAATGATCTGCTTTTGCGTCAGGTCATCCCCGCCGCCGAGCAGAATTTGTCCTATCTGAGATGCGGAGAGCTGCACGCTGCCCGCGAATAAATTCCAGATCAAAAAAACAGCCAAAAGGACGAGCAGCAGCAAAAAGCCGCACCATGTCCGTGTTTTCCGCTTCTGCTCCATGCCCGTCCCTCCTGTCTGTTTCAACTTTCCAGTCAAAAATTATTGCAGCTTTGTCAAAAACCGGAGCGGCGTATCCGCCCCGCTCAAAACGGTGTGGAGATCCACGACGAGGTCGCTCAATTCGAGCGATTCCTGATAAAAGTCCTTCGTCAGGCACCAGACGTTCCCGTTCTGCACGGCCTTAAAGTCGCCAAGCAGCGGTTCGAGTGCTAAAAGCTCGTCGATCGTCGTAAGCCCGCCGTCGATGATGCTGTTGTAGATGAGCACATCCGCGTCGTGCGCGCCGCTGTAAAATGCCTCCATCTGGATGGTGACGGTGGACTGGGCGTTCTCCTCTTCCGTGTTGTCAAAGGAGACGTATTCCCCGCCCGCCATGGCGATGGATTTAGCGACATAGTCCGTCGACTTTCGCACATTGACCGCGCCGTTGCTCGTCACATAGAAGAATGTGACGGTCTTTCCCGTGGGCGCAGCGCCCAGAATGCCTGAAACGCTGTCCATTTTCTCCTCAAACAGCGCCGCGGCCTCGTTCTCCTTGCCGACGAGCGCGCCGTAGAGCTTGACCCACTCCATGCGGCCAAACGGCTCGCTCTCGTAGCTGGACATTTCCACGAGCACGGGGATGCCCAGCGTTTCAAACTGCTCGATGACCTCGGGCGAGTGGTAGATCATCGTGTTTTCAAGCACCAGATCGCAGCCCTGCGACAAAATAAGCTCGTAATCGGGCTCGGAGTATTTGCCCGCGTAAAGCATGTCACCCGCGCTCATGGCCTCCTTCGCCTGCTCGATGTACCAGTCCGACTCCTTGCGTCCGCTGAAGCGGATGCTGTCGACCGCATCCAGCTGGGCAAAGCTGTCCATCGCCGCGCTGGCGACCAGATAAATTTCATCGAGCGGCTGCTGCAAGATCGTCACGCCCTCCGGCACGCCGCCGGGCACGGCCGCGCCCTCCGCCACGAGCAGGAATTCCTGATCTTGCCCGATGGTGATGCGCTTGTAGTCGTCGCCCGAATAGGAAACGGAAAACTGCGTGGCATAGTCAAGCGGCATGGTCTTGTCAAACGACAGAGTATCCCACGCGACCGCCGCATTTTCGCCGTTCGAACCGTCCTGCGCTTTGTCCCCGCAGGCGCAGAGCGTCAGCACGGCCAGCAGCGTGAGAAGCGCGCGCGGCAGGCGTCTCATCCGTTCACCTCGGCGCTTGAGGCGTCGAACGTCAGCGTGTAGTCGATCTCGTGCGGCGTGCTCATGGCGGTGGTATCGCCGACCACGGCAAGCGGCGTATCCAGCGCGGCGACGGGGATCTCAAACGTCGAGCCGTTTTCGGTCGAGAGTACGTCGCAGCGCTCGCCGCCCACGAGCATATAGTCATAGTGGCTGCTGCTCCAGACGATCGTGGCGGTCATTTTGCCGTCCGCGACCGTCAGCGTGCAGGGCGACTGGATGTTCGCCTTGCCGCTGCCGCCCTCGAGCGTCACGGCGATCGTGTAGGTGCCGTCGGCCAGCGTCTCAGCGGGCGCGGCGGCAGTGTCATCTTCCTTCAAAACGGGATTCGTCACGGAGACCTTGTGGTCGTACCACTTGCCCTTCGTGCCGATGATGGCGACGTCGAACTCCTCGTCCAGCGCGGGCACGGGGATATCAAAGCCGTTGACCTCCTCGCTCAGGCCGTCGGAATAGGTGACGGTGTCGGTCGTGGGCTGCAAGAGCACCGCGCCGTCTTTCTGCGCGTCCTCCGCCGTGCCGCAGAAGAGGTTCAGAATGCTCTTGGACGGCAGGCTGATGTGGATCGTCATCTGGCCGTTTTCGACCGTCAGCGTACCCTTGCCCTCGCAGGCCTCGTTCACGTGGAACATACTGCTGTCGGTGTTGAAGTCTGCGGTGTAAACGCCGTCGGCGAGCGCGGACTCAGTGTTGTTGTCCTGCGGATTGCCGTCCTCATTCTTCTGCCCGCAGCCGAAAAGCAGCGTGCAGAGCACCAGGGCGGTCAGCATCAGTGTCAGTGTTCTTTTCATTGGGAAATACCTCCATCCGGAAAAGGCCCCGAAGCGGTGCACAATCGCTTCGGAGCCCTTTGGGTCTATTTACGCGTTCAGGGCGTCAATGGCGGCCTGGGTGTGGGCGATGTAGAGCGCCTGCACATCGGCAATCTCGCCGAGGCCCGCGATCTGGCAGTCGACGGTGAAGTCGGCAGCCTCGAACATAGTCTTCCAGGAATCGTCGTCGCTGCCGGCCATGTCGTTGTTGGCGTGATCACCCGCAACGACCATCAGCGGGCGCAGGATGACGTTGGTGTAGCCCGCGGCCTTGACGGCCTCGATGACGGACTCGCAGGAGGTCTCCTCCGGCTCGCCCTCGACCGTGCCGATGAAGACATTCTCATAGCCAAGGTTCTGCGTCTGGGCGCTCATCTGGCTGTAGCTGACCTTGGCGACGTGTGCGGTGCCGTGGCCCATGAAGACGAATGCGGCGCCAGCTTCCTTGGCAGCCTCGAGAGAGTCAAAGCCGCTTGCCTCGACCGCGGCGGCGGTGATGGCCTTGGCGACAACTTCCTTGTCGGCGTTGATGACGGTCGCGTCGCTGCCGACCTCGCCGAGCAGGGGTTCAGCGATGGAGACGGACTCGAACTGATCGCGATACTCGTCGATGGTAGCACACATTTCGTCATACTCCGCGCCGTGCATCAGGTGCGTCGGCTGCACGACGAGGTTCTTGACGCCGTTGGCCACGGCGCGGTCGAGCGCCTGGGTCATGTTGTCGATCTTCTCGCCGTCGCGGGCCTGAATGTGGTTGATGATGATCTGAGCCGTGAAGGCGCGGCGGACGGACCAGTCGGGATAGGCCTCCTGCAGGGCGTCCTCGATGCTCTTGATATCGTTGACGCGGCTGTCGTTGTAGGACGTGCCGAAGGAGACGACCAGAAGCTCGTTCTCGCCGATGTCATCCTGGTTGCGGGGATCGTCCTTGGACGCATCGCCCGTGTCAAGGCCGAAGTACTCAGGGCTCGCTTCCTCACCCTCGACCATGGCCTTCTGCTCGTCGGTCAGCGCGTCCCAGGCAGCCTTGGCGGCCTCGCACTGCGCGTCGGTCTCATCGGTGCGCTCCTGAACGTAGATCGCGTCGATGAGCGCGGCGACATTGTCGGCCGCGGCCTTGTCGGCGTCCTCCGTATTCTGCGTGTCGTCGGCAGCATCGTCCTTCTTGCTGCCACAGGCGGTCAGCACGCCCAGCAGCATTACGGCTGTGAGCAGGATCGCAAGTGCTTTTTTCATGTTTCTCTTTACCTTCTTCTTCAAAAATCGTTCTGAAAGAAATATAAAAGCGGCCATGGTGACCCACAGCCGCTCTCACGATTCCAACCAGCAACACCGCGCCGCGAAAAAATCGCGCCGCGGGTAAACTCGCAGAAATATCAGCCTGTGTGCAGCGGGCTTGAGATTTCTCACAGAGGCAGGTCTCCTGACTTCGTTCATCGCGGCGCTGCCCTTCCCAGTTTCCCAGTGGCTACGCAGGCCGTTCCCGTACACAGTGACTGCATCGTTCCGGATTCGCACCGGATTCTCTATTCTCCGCCTCGCGGCGGCACCTCTGCGATACAATTTTACATTTTTTCAGACATAGCAGATTATAGCATTTCCCGTCGAATTGTCAATGAGAAAAGCGCGGCAGCACACACTGCGTGCGGCAAAAGTCCCGCAGGTCGGGCGAAATGATTTACATCTTGTGAGCGTCATCGGGTGCGATTCGGCGTTGCTTTTTTGCGCAGGAGAGGCAACCGCTTACGCCGCACCTGCCGTCAGGAGAAATCTGTCACTCGTGACCGCATGTACTGCACTTCCACCACACTTTTTATTCGAGCGCGCAGTAACCTCTTGCGGCGGCTTCGCGTTCTTCTCATAATTCCATTCCTTCAGCAGATCAGGGCGCTGCGCCGCGATGCTCCCCAGTCTTTTAGAACGATCTGCACAGTACGGACAATTATGTCCTCTTCTGCTTCGGTTGCTGACAGATGCCTCCCATTCATTGTTTCTTCTCACAGCGCTACCAGCTCTGGATGCGTCACAGATAGCCGCAGGTGTTTATGATAATTGCAATACCGGCCCATCTTTTTTCTGGCGGTCTTTCGCGCTTACCTGCCATACAAACTCCCCGTGCTGCCACCAAAATATTTTGTTGGACCGAACTGTTACGTCCTCCGGTACGCGCGGAAGATTTTTAGTTGGGTGCCAAATCTGCACAAGCGGAGAATCAGCCAGCCAGTCCTTGGTTTCGACATAACAGTCAGGGCATCTGCTTTCACGGGAGCTGGTGTGGGAATAAACGCTCGCCTTCCAGACATGGCTCTCTACACATCGCCAGTATACTTCTCTTTCAGAGCCAAAAACGGCATCACGCGGCCCCAAAGGAAAACAAGCTGCTCCAACGGCAGAGGTGTCTTTGCCATCAGCTAAAGATTCCCCCTCGAAAACTCCGCTGTACAGAGTCTTCGAGGGGGAATCTTTGGTGTCAAACAGCATGTCTATCAAGGTACCGCCTTATATGGTCGTTTTGCTTTGCCGCTGATCATCCGGAAACGCAAAGGTCGTCGATCACTTCGACTTCTTTTTTCTCCAGCAACTTCTTTACCCAGCCGCGGTCAGCCTTTCCGGCTTTGGTCGCCGCTACCTTAGCTTCATCCTTTTCGTGATAGACGCGAGCTGCCTCCAGCACCGTCGGTGCATCCTTGATGGGAATGGCGATCACACCGTCGTGGTCGGCAAGAATGATATCGCCGGGATACACGCTGATCTCTCCGCAGGCGATGGGAACGTTGATCTCGCCCGGGCCTTCTTTATAGGGTCCGCCAGGCGTGCTGCCCGTCGCATAAATGGGAAAGTCCCACTGTGAGAGCTCTTCTATATCGCGGATTGGTCCGTCAAGCACGATGCCGGCGATCTTCTTCTCATAACGCAGATAGGTCATCATGACTTCTCCGATCAACGCGCGTTTGTCATCTCCTTCATTGGAAACGACAAGCACGTCGCCCTCCCCCGCCATTTCCATCGCGGCGTGGATCATCAGGTTATCGCCTGCCCGGCATTTGACCGTCAGTGCAGAACCGACCAGCGGCCGCTTAGGCGAGCTGATGAGATGGATGCGCGGGTTCATGGCGCAGGAGCGGCCCATGCAGTCAGCCACATTTGCGGCAGGCAGCTCACGGAAGCTCTCGATCAGCTCCGGTTCAGCCAAGGTCCGTTTGGTATAGATTCTATTTCCGCAGGACATTTTCTTCACTCCCTTCCAAGCTTTTTCAGCGCTTCCGCCATTCTGCGCAGCGCTTCCTGGATATTCTCCATGGAGTTTGCGTAGGAAATGCGCAGATAGCCGTTCATGTAAAATGCTTCGCCGAACACAACGGCGATCTCCGCCTCGTCCAGCAGGTAATTGGCAAGGTCCTTTGAGCTGTTGATTTGATAATTCTGATACTGCGTACCAAAGTACGAATCAACCTTGGGGAACAGATAGAACGCGCCGTGCGGCATTTCCAGCTCCACGCCCGGCATCGCTTTCAGTGCACCAAAAGCATAATCGCGGCGGCGTTCATATTCGCGGCGCATGGCCTCCACAGAATCCTGCGGTCCGGTCAGTGCCGCAACGCCCGCGCGCTGCGCAATGCAGTTTGCCGCAGAAGTCGCATGACTCTGGATGGATTTGATGCTGGCGGCAACTTCACCGACGGCGGCAGAATAACCCAAACGCCAGCCAGGGATGGCATAGGCCTTGGAAAAGCCGTTGATGGTCACGCAGCGCTCGCGCACCTCTTCGGAGATCGATGCAATGGAAAAGTGCTTTGCATCTCCGAAGATCAGCTTTTCGTATATTTCGTCCGCAATGATGTAAAAGTCCTTTTCAACGGCCAGCGCCGCGAGAGCGCGCAGCGTCTGCTCGCTGTAAACCGCGCCGGTGGGGTTGTTGGGCGTGCAGATGATGATCGCCTTGGTGTGCGGCGTAACAGCCGCGGCAATGTCATCAACATTGAGGGCAAAGCCCGTCTCCGCCTTGCAGGGAACAAACGCGGGCGCAGCACCGGTGAGCTTGACCATCTCGCTGTAGCTGACCCAGCATGGCGTGGGGATAATGACCTCATCGCCCGGATCGCACAGCGCCATCAGGGCGTTCATCACAGCCTGCTTTGCGCCTGTGCTGACGCAGATCTCATTGGGAGAGTAAACAAGATGGTTGTCCTTTTCCAGTTTTGTGCAGATTGCCTTGCGCAGTTCAATGATGCCAGGGATCGCCACATACTTGGAAAAGCCTTCTTCAATGGCGGCGACTGCCGCCTCTGCAATATTTTCGGGCGGGCGAAAATCCGGCTCACCAATATTGAGCTTGATAACGTCCTTGCCCTGTGCTTTCAGCTCCG
>ERZ1106941.3050-NODE-3050-length-10664-cov-2.521821_pt1 | contig 10664 bp, 8 predicted proteins | sample MGYA00403670_ERZ1106941 | MGnify/ENA primary metagenome ERZ1106941 (study PRJEB35170, sample SAMEA104062400) | human gut metagenome | biome: human gut; feature: human-associated habitat; material: faeces | place: Denmark | collected 2012-06-04 ... | reverse complement strand
ATTTTCCAAAAGCGAAATAAATCTCTGTCCTACCATACCGGTACCGCCAAGGATACCAACTCTTAACTTCTTGTCCATAGTTTTCGATTCCTCCATTGATTATAATGTGTAAATCTGCAGATAAACATCAACTGTGATCTGCCATTTATCATCAGACTTATACATGCCATATTACACTATTCTGCGAAATAAGTCAAAATGATATTTGCCCGCTGTATTAAAATATGATAGACTATTACTGCCGTAGAACAAGAAAATGCAGATCATTCTATCTGTATTTCTACTGTTTTGCGTCAATACTTACCAGAAAGGAATTGAAATAATGAAAGCAACACCGGTAAAAGGAACAAGAGATTATCTGCCAAAGGAGGTTATGATCCGCGACCATCTGCAGGAGATCATCCGTGAAACATATCAGGAAGCGGGTTTTGAACGTATCACAACCCCTATTATAGAAGATGCTGTAAACTTAGATAAAAGCGAAGGTGGCGAAAATTTAAATCTGATCTTCAAGATCTTAAAACGAGGCAAAAAGTTATCCTCTGCCTTAGAAGCAGAAGCCCCTACCGAACAGACGCTTGCCGATATGGGGCTGCGTTATGACCTGACACTGCCACTCTCCCGCTATTATGCCAACAACCGCAATGATCTGATGAATCCTTTCAAGGTTATTCAGATGGACCGCGTATACCGCGCAGAGCGGCCACAGAAGGGACGTCTTAGAGAGTTTATGCAGTGCGATATCGATATCATTGGCAATGCCTCTCCAGATGCCGAAGTGGAATTGATCCTTACAACGACAAAGGCTCTGACCCGCATTGGTCTATCTTCTTTTAAGGTCAAGATCAACGACCGCCGCATCCTCAAGGCAATCTTTACTTATGCAGGCTTTGCCGAGGAAGATCATGAAAAACTGGCGATCATTTTTGATAAATTAGATAAGATCGGTATTGAAGGTGTGCAGAAAGAATTAGAAGAAAATGCATTTGATGCTTCTGCTATTGAAAAATTTATTGCCTTGTTTGAAAGCGGCGCTTTGGATCTGGATTCTGTCGCAAAAGTATGCGATGCCGACTATGTTGCTTCTCTGAAATACATTATGGATACCGTAACTTCTGTCTCCGGCAATGCCTTTCCGATCGAATTCACGCCGTCTCTCGTGCGTGGTCAGGGCTATTACACCGGAACGATCTTTGAAGTAGAAGCAGAGGGCTATAGTGGCGCTGTTGCCGGTGGTGGTCGTTATGACAATCTGATCGGTAAATTCTTAAACGAAGATATCCCGGCAGTTGGATTTTCCATTGGCTTTGAGCGTATCTTTGGTATTTTGATAGATAACGGTTACGAAATTCCGGGACAGAAAAAGCGCATTGCGGTATTCTATGATCCGGATACTTATGCAGCTACATTGCAATATGCTGAAGAACTTCGCAGCGAATATCTGGTTTCAACGATCGCCCGTCCTAAGAAACTGGGCAAATTCTTAAATCGTCTGGAAACCGCCGGATACGATGGATTCGCTGTGTACGGTCAGGAAGATGGTGTCAAATTGTTTTCCTAAGGAATAACACCAGCCACTTTGTTATCCTCTAAAATCATCCGCTAAAGATCTACCGAATGAAGTTCGTCCCGATACGTTCTTCCAGCTCCGGCAAACCAAACATTTCTTTACCCATAGCAATACTCTTGATCAAAAATGCCATATTATTTCCAAGTGTTCTCATAATCTGAAGGCCCTCTCCATCCTGCTTTGCCTCATCTGCGTTATTGCCATGAATGCTGTTCCAGTATTGGCTGGATGCTACCGGCATACCGGAGATTGTGAAAAATTTGTTGAGCTCATCAAACGATGCCGAACATCCGCCTCGTCTTGCAGACACTACAGAAGCACCAACTTTCATACGTTTATCAAAGTGTGTACTGTAAAACAATCTGGTCAGGCACGCCACAAGCGTTGCATTGGCAGAGGCATAATATACCGGACTTCCAACTACCAGACCATCCGCTTTTTCAAACTTTGGTGCAATTTCATTGACAATGTCATCAATAACACATTTACCGGTTTCTGCGCAAGCCCCACAAGCCATACAACTGCGTACCGCCAGGTGACCGACCTGTACAATTTCTGTGTGCACGCCGTTGCGTTCTAAGGCATCTGCGACTTCCTCAAGTGCTGTTGCTGTCGAACCGTTACAATGTGGCGATCCATTCAATAGTAACACATAAGATGGTTCTGCGTTCTTCTCAGAAGACACTTTTCCTGCAGCAATCGGCTCCTCTGTCTCTGTAGATACCTTCTCTGCAGTAATCGGCTCCTCTGTCTCTGCAGATACCTTCTCTGCAGTAATCGGCTCCTCTGTCTCTGTAGATACCTTCTCTGCAGCAATCGGATCCTCTGTATCCGAAGATACCTTCTCTGTGGTTATGGGTTCTACTTTCTCCCCTAAATAGATCACTGTTCCACAATTTGCCGGCAAAGTAACCTGCAGTTGTCCATTCTCATATTGTACATGTTCTGCCTGTCCTAACATATCTGTAGCACTTGAAGCTCCAACCGGCGCCTGTACGGTAATTGTTGTCGGCTCGTCATCGCAATTGAGTAACGTGATCATTGCCGTTTCTGAAAGTGCTCTCGCATATGCAAATTGACGATTAGTCAATGACAGTTCCTGATATCGTCCCTCACTCAACTCCGGATACTGTTTCTTTAATTCGCCCAATTTCACGCACAATGCCGTAATCGGATTATTGGTATATGCATCCGCATAATCTGCAAGTTCCAGATGAGGACGCAAGTTCCAGTCCGATCCTTGTTCCTTTTTCCCTTCGATACCAAATTCTGATCCATAGTACATGGAAGGGATTCCGTATAACGTATAAACGAGCAGCGTTACCAAACCCATATGCTCTTTATTGTTCAATTTCGAATAAATACGCTCTACATCGTGATTATCCATAAATGTATACAAGCGGTAGTCTCCGCAAATGCCAAGTAAGCGTTTTACGGAATGAGCGATCTCAAAATAATTATGATCGTTATGCCCGGAATACAAGCCTTTATGCAGCTCATAATTTGTTACCGAATGCAGCATGCCGTCGTTTACCCAACGACTGTAATCGCCATGGATCACTTCACCCATCAACCAAAAATCCGGTTTCATAGCATCTGTCATCTGACGCATCGCATGCATAAATCCATGATCCAGTACATCTGCCGCATCCAAACGGATTCCATCAATATCAAACTCAGCCACCCAAAAACGGATCGCGTCAAAAATATAGTTCTGCACTTCCGTATTCTGCTGATTTAACTTGACTAACAGATTATATCCGCCCCAGTTTTCATAAGAAAAGCCGTCATTATACTCGTTATTTCCACCAAAATTCAGGTTACAAAACCAACTGCAATATGGAGACTGCTCTCTATTTTGCTGCACATCCTTAAATGCAAAGAACTCTCGTCCGACATGATTAAAGACACCGTCTACGATCACGCGAAGTCCTAACTTGTGGCAATATGCTACATAATCTCTGAAATCATCGTTTGTTCCCAAACGACAGTCTACTCTGCGATAATCTGTCGTCTCATACCCATGCCCCACTGACTCAAACAACGGTCCGATATAAATTGCCGTGCAATTTAACTTAGCGGCATGTTCTGCCCACTCCTTTAACTGATCAAAATGGGATTCCGCGATCCCTGTATTTTCTTTGGCGCATCCACAAAGTCCCAGTGGATAAATGTGATAAAAAACTGCCTGATCATACCATTTCATCATTCTTTTGTCTCCTTCTGTGTTAAACGCTTGTGATGTTCTTCTTTATCCGCATACATCTTGTCATCTGCCTGCTTCATAATATGTTCTATGTCAGACGCTCCGTGGATTTCTTCCCAGATCACACCACAACTGGCACCGATCCGGTATGGCTTACCACTTTCTCTGTCAATCTGCGCGATCCGTTCCTGAAGCATTTGACGATAGTTCTCATAAAACGTGAGATTTGCCTTGTCATACTCTTCTACCAGACACATGACGTATTCATCCCCGCCGAAACGTGCACATATCCCATCTACCGCAACGGCAGTGTCGGATATCGCCTGCGCTATACTGCGAATGGCAAAATCTCCTTCTATATGTCCATAATGATCATTGATCAATTTGAGCCGATCCAGATCTACCGATGCCATAAACAACATTTTGCGCTTGCCGGCAAGCTTTGCGATCCGATTGCGTAATTCGTCATAAAATCCATGTCTATTATAAATCGCTGTCAATGCATCTTTAACATATAAGCTATACAACTGCGCCTGCTTACGTACTGCACCAAACACCTGATCCAAACTCATGGAAAACTCATATAACATTCCATAATCCATCTTGGCTGCATCGTGTGAGACCAACATATAGCCATAGATCTCTGATTGCCAATGAATTGGCACAACGATCAGCTGATTGGTGCAGGCTCGGATCCTGTCAAAACACTGTAATTGCTTTTCCAGTGGTATCCGTTCTAATGGCATCGAAAATGTTCCATCGCACATTTCAACCAGCTTAACCAAGTCAGTCACGTCACTCGCACAGCAAATGTCAGAATCATGATAGAAATTATAATTTACAATTATCATGAAATTATCCGCTGGAAAACAATCTATATATTGTTGGAACGACTCTGCCAGCTTGACTAAAGAATGACCATCTGACATGCTATTCGTCATCATGAAAAAGTCATATGACTGATATCTGGCTATCTCTCTCTGACCATACCAGTGCATGACTTCCTCGCTTAAATTGCGCTGTTTGACCGGCTCACAGCCACACGATTCACTATAATCGACATAAAAAGGAACAACAATGTCATATACATTTGTACATTTCCCATTTTGGTGATCATCGATCATCTGTATGACATTCAAGCCAATCTGTGCTGCGTCATTCTTGGCAGAAGTCAGCTTTGGCATACAGCATTCACCCAATAACAGCCCGTCAAAACCGGTCACAATAACATCTTCCGGTACTTTCAATCCATGATTTTGCAGCACATTGCTCGCTGTAATCGCCATCATATCATTTGCACATATGATAGCCTCCGGTCTTCTGGACGTACCAGCCTCCCATTCCTGCACCCATTTTTCCATTGCGGCGCGGGACGGAATTTCCCAAAAATCTCCATAAGCAATGTACTCTTCTTTGACGGTACAGCCATTTTCTTTCATAACACGTCGATAAGTATCTAATCTTTGTTCCGAAAAATTATTTTCTCGAAATCCTGCCATAAAATTCACTTCATGACAACCATGATATTCGATAACATGACGTACGATCTGTTCAAATGATTCCTCATAGTCAAATTCAATATTATAGCATCCCTTTGTGTAACGATCGAGCATAACTACCGGAACGTTGTTCTTGTGTGCCTTTGCCACCAGATCATCACTAACCACATCATTCCTAATAGATTCGCCCAATACCACCAATGCAGCTAACTGATCATACGGGATGACAGAAAACACGCTCAATTCACCCCTGCTATGACTCGTCTCAACATCCATCTTGACAGACAGATTGTAGATCATAACCTCATATCCGCGTTCCCTGGCACAATCACAGATCGCGTGGATCTGACGCTCCTGTTCCCACAGATATATCTGCGCTGCGCAAATCGCAATAATCTTGTTCATATCCCATCTCTCTTTATTGCCATCAGCAAATGTCAGTATTTTCTTGTATTATCGTGTGCACTACAACACCACGAATTTATTATCTGTTACTCGTTCTTTTTATTCTGCTCATACTTATTTTTAGTATACCATAATCCATCTGCAAATAAAAGGGTTGCAAGCAAGTATACACCGGCAAATATTACGATCGAGATCTTTTGCCCTGATGGAAAAACAAGTTGTAATACATAGCTGGTTGCATTAAAGATAATATGGGTTCCTATCGATGCAAATATCGTTCCGACACTGACACGCACCAAGCCTAGAACTGCTCCCAGTACAAACGCATAAATTCCCTGTACGAGATTCATGTGGTATATGCCAAACAATAGTGCCTGCAGCAAATTAGCTGCCCAAAATGGAAATGCCAAATATAAGCGATCCAATATCGCCCCACGAAAGATCAACTCTTCGGATATCGGACCGATCAACAACACATAGCAATATGTCAGCCAAGGACTGCTGGTCGAAAAGTTGGACATCACATTTGAATACTGCTGAAACTCTCCCGGAAAGATTGTCTGCCATATCGTAAGTGTAATGCTAATAAAAACACTGCCACCGAGATCAACGCAATGAGCTGGCGAAGCTGTAATGCATTGCGATATGAAAAATCTCGTTTTCGCCAATCTGAACGCCAATACCAATAGCCGGACCACACAGCCGCCATGAAGGCACTTAACATAGATACAAACATCACATAATTCGGTGAATTCGGTGTAATTCCTGTCACCTTAGACAGAGCAAGCGTTATGACCGCTGCAAAAATCTGCAGAATCAGCACGGACAAAAAGATACCTAACGCACCAATTGTCTGTCTCACCTGAATTTTCGTCCATTGTATGTTTTGTTGATTCATTCTTACCTCATTTCTTTGTTACAAACGGAAAAGGATTTGGACAAACAACTCTAGTCGGCCCAAATCCTTATTTTCTCTTGTTTTAATGTCCTTAACGCTTACGCTGTAAAAATTCCGGAATCTTGATTCCATCCTCTGCCTGACGGCTGTAGGAAGGTGTCTGAGGTCTGGCAGTATGACTGCTTCCCAAAGCGGATGGTGCAACCGGACGTGAGCTTGCAAGCTGTCCCTCTTTGGTTGGGAAATTCGTCTTTGGTGCTGCCGGTTTCTTTAAGAATGCCGGTGTGTGCTCCTCTGTAAGATGCATGCCATCATCTTCCAATCCTGTAGCGATAACGGTAATCTTTACGCTGTCATCTTCTGCCTCCGGAAACATAACACCGAAGATAATATTGGTATTCTCACCCGTAAGCTCTTCTATGTACATAGCTGCATCATTTGCTTCCTGTAATCCTACATCACCGGAAATATTTATAATAACATGAGATGCACCCTCGATCGTCGTCTCAAGCAATGGACTAGAAATCGCTTCCTTTACAGCCTCTACGCACTTATCGTCCCCACTGCCGGTTCCAATTCCGATATGGGCGATCCCCTTATCTTTCATAACCGTCTGTACGTCTGCAAAGTCAAGGTTGATAAGACCAGGTACATTGATCAGGTCAGTGATACCCTGCACACCCTGCTGCAACACTTCGTCTGCTTTCTTCAAAGCATCCGGCATAGAAGTACGACGATCTACGATCTCAAGCAGCTTGTCGTTTGGAATGACGATCAATGTATCAACATTTTTCTTTAACTCGTCAATACCGGAAGTTGCATTGTTCATACGGCTTCTCGCCTCGAAACGGAATGGTTTGGTCACAATACCAACCGTCAGAATGCCCATTTCCTTGGCAATGCCTGCAATGACCGGTGCTGCACCGGTTCCGGTTCCGCCACCCATACCACAAGTTACGAATACCATATCGGCACCCTTTACCAGCTCTGTAAGCTCTTCTCTATTCTCCTCTGCGGCTGCCTTGCCTACCTCCGGATCTGCGCCCGCGCCCAATCCTTTGGTAAGTTTCTCACCGATCTGAATACAATTGCCGGCTTTACAATTTGATAAATGCTGCTTGTCTGTATTTACACAAACAAATTCAACACCCATAATTCCTTCATCTATCATTCGATTGACTGCGTTATTTCCACCGCCGCCAACACCAATTACAATTATTTTTGCAGCTAAGTCTGACTCATTTGTCTTAATCTCTAACAACGTTGCTCCTCCTTCACCTTGCATTCTCACAATCCCCTAAGTTATATAATAACCATTTAAGGCTCAATAATCAAGAGAATGTTTGTTCTTTTTTGCTAATTTTCTTCTTTCTTTTTCGTTTTTTTGACATTTTTGTTTGTTTTCTTGGGAGGATCCACTACAATGCTGTCTCCAGCCTTGTAATTTTCCATATGAATCGTACCTTCCAGCGTCAATTTTTCCTTGACTGCCGTCTCAAAAACACGTGCCAGATTGTTCATTTCGTCATCGTATCTTTTTTTCTTGCCAAGATAGATCTTAAGCTTGCCGGAATACAGTATTAACGCCCCGGATTCGATATGAAGCTGTTTCACGGAAATATTGTAATGTGAGATAAGCTGCGAAACATTCATGATGGATTCAAACACACCCTCATCTGTCGTTTTGAATGCCTCTCCCACCGTAAAATTACCAAAGTTGCCACCGGTTACGACCGGAATCCCCTTTTTCTTTTTAGGAAGCGTCTGCAGCACAATACCATCTTTATCAAAATATACATATTGACCTAAGTATTTGATACATCCACTGATCGTTTTGTCATATACGTGCAGTGTTACGCTACGCGGCCCATGATATTCCACCTCTATCGTTTCAATAAAAGGAAGGGAACCAAGCCCCACTGTTTTTTCATAAAACCAAAGCACTACTTCATTGCCTGACAGTTTCTTTTGAAAAACCAGATTTTTAATCTCAGAATCCGAGTAATACTCCGTTCCTTCCACTGTCACATTATCGATATGAAAGATAAAATATACTCCCACCAACAATAATGCGATCACTGCCGCCACTGCGAACAGTCTCTTTAGTACACGCATAATTATCCCCATTTCTTTATTTACTTCCGGCTGACACCGACAACACCAGTCCCATTTCCGCCATCATGATCGTCGCAGAAGTTCCACCATAACTGATCAACGGCAATGGAATCCCGGTCGACGGAATCGAATTGGTCACTACAGCCACATTGATCACAACCTGTATTGCCAATTGGATCAATACTCCGACACAGATCATTGTTCCAAACAGATCCGTTGCCTTGATCGCAATCCACGTGATCCTCCAAAACATTACCAAAAAAGCGATGATAAGTCCTGCTGCTCCAACAATTCCAAGCTCTTCACAGACCACAGCAAATATCATATCGTTATATGCCTCCGGAATATAGCCGAGCTTTTGCATACTATTTCCCAGCCCTTTGCCAAAAACACCGCCGGTTGCAATTGCATATAATCCCTGCTTGATCTGATGTGCATTCTCATTCGTTTCTACATGCAGCCAAATATCAATGCGCTCTGCACGAAATCCCTCTCCCAAAAAGATGTAGCAGGCTCCGCCGCAGATCAACAGCACAAGACATACTGCGAAATACAGTTTCTTGCGGCTTCCTACAAAGCACATCCCGACAACGATACCGGAAACAATGATCGCAGAACTCATATTTTCCACTAAGATCAGCACAATACTCGGTCCCATAAAAAGCATTACCCGCAAAAAACCGGCAAAATGATCTAACGACTGTCTGCTCCGATAGATTGCATATGCTACAAACAATATTGCTGCGATCTTAGAGATTTCAGACGGCTGAAACTGTACAAACCCAAGATTCAGCCAGCGTTTTGCACCATTTTTTTCAACACCGACAAACAAAACGGCAACCTGCATAATAATTGCTGCCAGATAGACCAAATATACAAAATTGATCTTTTTTCCAAAGATCGGTTTGATAAACAGGCGATAATCTATCCCGGATACAAGAATCATTCCGACAACGCCGATTCCAAGGCCAAGCACCTGCTGCGTCACATAACGCCACTGTGACCCTGTCAGCACTGCGGTATAGTATCCGGCACTGTAGATCATGAAAACGCCAAAAACAGCGATCCCAATTGTCATAAAAAGTAATACATAATCGTAATTACGAATTTTATAACTTTTTGACATATTCCTTAAAAAGGTCGCCTCTCTCTTCAAAATTTTTGAACATTCCCCAGCTTGCGCACGCCGGAGATAACAGCACAGCATCACCATCCTGTGCCTGACGGGCACATTCAGCTACTGCCTCTTCTAAAGAATCCACTTTCGTCACTGCAGTAAAGCCCGCCTTAGCGGCTGCCTCTGCGATTTTATCTGCTGTCTGCCCAAGCAATACCAGACTTTTTACTTTCGTTCCGAACGATGCGATCCATTCATCATAAACGGACTCTTTGTCATAACCGCCGCCAATCACGATCGTTGGACGAACCATTGCTTCAACAGCCTTGATCGCTGCATCCGGGTTCGTTCCCTTAGAATCATTGTAATATTTTACACCGTTCACTTCTTTTACAAACTCGATACGATGCGGCACAGCCTGGAACTCACAAACCACTTTACGGATCACATCCCACGGCACGTTCATACCATGTGCGATCGCTGCCGCCGCCATTACATTCTCGTAGTTATGCATACCTAACAGTTTCAGATCATGTATGTTGCAAAGCGTGATCTCTTCGCCGTCGCGGCATACGATCTCTTCTCCACGCAGGAAAATGCCTCGTTCTAATTCTCTGGCACTGCTAAACCAAAATACATCTGCCGACATATTTTTTGCAACCTGCTGCAAACGCTCATCTTCATAATTGAGTACGCACATCTGCTCTTTTGTCTGATTCATCGCAACACGTGCTTTCGTCTCTGTATAACACTCCATCGTATGATGTCTGTTGAGATGGTCCGGCGTTATGTTCAAAATAGCGCTGACCTGAGGGCAGAATTTGTGGATCGTCTCCAGCTGGAAACTGCTGACC
>ERZ1106941.3042-NODE-3042-length-10685-cov-2.812512_pt1 | contig 10685 bp, 5 predicted proteins | sample MGYA00403670_ERZ1106941 | MGnify/ENA primary metagenome ERZ1106941 (study PRJEB35170, sample SAMEA104062400) | human gut metagenome | biome: human gut; feature: human-associated habitat; material: faeces | place: Denmark | collected 2012-06-04 ... | reverse complement strand
CCGGGATCGCGGTCGCGCTGCAGCCGGTATTTCATATTGAACCGACGCTGATGGTCAATGCTCTGGTGCTGGGCATGTTTGTGCTGGGCACCTTGTTTCTGGGGAAAAGCTTTGCCGTCAAGACGGTGATCAGCTCGCTGGTGTATCCGGTCTATCTGACGATCATCACGCCGTTTGTTCCGCTGCTGCAGCTGGATCCGATCCTGGCGTCGCTTTACGGCGGACTGCTGGCGGGCGTCGGCATCGGGCTGGTGCTGCGGACAGGCGCGAGTACCGGAGGGATGGACATTCCACCGTTAATTGTCAACAAATATACCGGGATTAAGATTTCAACGCTGGTGTTGATCACCGACGCGCTGACGGTCGGACTGGGCTTGTTCACTTATGGTCTGGAAGCGGTGCTGATCGGTTTTATCTCCGTCTGGGGCACTTCGTTTGGGATTGATAAGATGCTGACGCTGGGCGGCGGCAACGCGAAGGCTGTGCAAATCATTTCGGAGGCGCACGCGCAGATCAACGCTGCGATTCAGTCGGAGCTGGACCGGGGAACGACGCTGAGCGACGCGACGGGCGGTTATACCGGCGCGCCCCGCAAGGTGATTCTGGTCGTTGTGGAAAAGAAGGAATATCCGAAGCTGCTGGAGCTGGTCAACCGGATCGACGAAAACGCCTTTATGATCACCAGCGATGCGACCGACGTGCATGGGGAAGGGTTCACGCTGGAATTCAAGGTCTAGGAAAGCGCTGAAAGCTCAGGCATAAGCCGGTCATAGGGTTGCCGGATAGCCTGGAAGAAAAGGAAAACGTATCGGAATCACGAAAGTCTGGCTAAAAATATAAAAGGAAATAAGCGGCGCGGAAAGGAAAATGCGCCGTTTTTGCGTTCTTGTGGATTCCACTTGACGTCCTTTCCGGCTTAAGCAACCCCGGCTTAACCGGACGATGTGTGAACCTGGAATAAAGTCTTATTGAACTGCGGTTAAAATGTAAGAAATCCAAAACATTTTTATTCTATATGGAAAGATTAACCCATGATATAATAAGAACAAATGAGGTGCGGAAAATGCTGGAATTAAAACACATCGCAAAAACATATAAAAATGGGGTCAACGCCCTTTACAATATTAACTTGAAGATTGATCAGGGGGAGTTTGTCTATATTATCGGTCCGACCGGCTCAGGCAAATCGACATTGATCAAGCTGCTGGACGGCGAGGAGATCCCGACCAAAGGCAAGGTTGAGGTCACCGGCATTAACGTCGGAAAGCTGAAACATTCCAAAGTACCGCTGTACCGCCGCAATATCGGCGTCGTGTTCCAAGACTTCCGCTTGCTGGAGCGGAAAACGGTCTTTGAGAACATCGCGTTTGCGCTGGAGGTCATCAACGTGCCGAAGGAGAAAATCCGCAAGCGGGTGCGCGAGGTCATGAATTTAGTCGGCCTGGACGACAAGGGCAATTCGTTTCCCCAGGAACTTTCCGGCGGGCAGCAGCAGCGGGTGGCGATCGCCCGCGCGATTGCGAACAAACCGAAGATCCTGATCGCGGATGAACCGACCGGCAACCTTGATCCGCAGAAGTCGGATGAGATCATGACATTGTTGGAAAAGATCAACCGCGAGGAAAAAACGACGGTGCTGATGGTCACGCACGACATCACGCTGGTCAACAAGCACCGCAAACGCACGATCGCCCTGGAAGCGGGGCATATCGTCGCGGACATGAACGAGGGAGGGTATATCAAACATGATTAGACGATTCTTCCGGCATATCCGCGAGGGTTTTTATGGTGTGGGCCGGCACGCGGCAATGTCGGTGTCGAGCGCCTCGGCGGTGACGATCACGTTGCTGATTATCTCGATCTTTATGATTGTGACAGGAAACATGCAGGAGGTCACCCAAAATATTGAAGGCTCGGTGAAGATCTCGGCGTTTGTGGCTTATGACCATGAGGAACAAGCACAGCTGGACATGATTCAGGCGTCGATTAAGAATCTGGAACATGTGGTCAGCGTGGAATACTCAAGCAAGGATCAGGAATTCGACGAGCTGATGGAAACGTATGAGGATGAAAGCGCCAGAGAAGCACTGGAAACGTACCGGGAGGATAATCCGCTGCACGACGCGTTCTATGTGGAAGTGAACGACGGGGACGCATTAAAGGACACGGCGGAAAAGATCCAGGCAATCGAAGGGATTGAAACGGTGAACTACGGCGGGGACAGTGCACTGATGTTTGTTCAAGCGCTGAATTCCGTGCGGTTTGGCGGGGCGATTCTGGTGGCAGGCTTAAGCGCGCTGGCAATCTTCCTCATCGCGAACACGATCAAGCTGACGATTTACGCGCGAAGCAACGAGATTGCGATCATGCGGGACGTGGGCGCGACGAACGGGTTTATCCGGGCGCCGTTTGTGGTGGAAGGAATGATCATCGGAGCGCTGGGCGCGATCATTCCGATTCTGTTTACGATCTTTGGCTATATCTTTATTTATGACAAGCTGGGCGGGGTGCTGTTTTCGGAGATGTTCAAGATGACGCCGCCGCATCCTTTTGTATTGCAGCTGTCGCTGATCTTATTAGGGATCGGCATGGTTGTCGGGTTGATCGGCAGCTTCATGTCGGTGACGAAATATCTGAGGTGGAAACGATGAAAAAAGTGGGACTGATTCTATTAAGTGTCCTGTTGTTAACGGGCATGGTGTTGCCCGTCATGGCAGATGATGACGAGGATGTTTATTACCTGACGATGTGCTCCGGTTCCAATTTATCCGAAGAACAGAAAAATGAATGTAAGGAATATGCTTCCCGGCGCAACAGTGAACTGGCGCAGCAGCTCAGCGACATCAAGGTCAAACGCCAGGAAATTGAGAAGGATCTGGCGAAGATCGGTCAGGAAATCCGCGGCTACGACGCGCAGATCGCCCAGCTGACAGCGCAGATCAGCGAACTGGAAGCGCAGATTAGTGAAAAGGAAGCATTGATCGCCCAGCTGGAAATTGAGATCCAGCAGAAGGAAGATGAGATCGCGGCGCTGCGGGAAAAGGTGGAACAGCGATTAGTTCGTTCCCAGCAGACGATGCACACCAATCAATTTCTGGATTTCTTAATGGGCGCGGAGGATTTTGCTTCACTCCTGCGCCGGATTCAGGGCGTCAACGATATCATGAATTATGATAAGAAATCGCTGGAGGAATTGAAAGCGCTGATGGATGCGCTGGAAGCGGATAAAACGCAGCTGGCCGAGGAAAAAGCGGGACTTGAAACAAGCAAGACGGAAGTTGAAGCGAAGAAAGCGGAGGTTACGCAGCTGCGGGTCGTCGCAAAGATCGCGCAGGAGGCGGCGGAAAAGCAGGCGGCGGATCTGGAAGCGCTGGGCAATCAGATCACGGCGAATTTGTCCGCGTTTAAGAGCCTTCTGTCGTCGATCGACTTCAGCGGGATCGACAGCTCAACCGGCTTTACCAAACCTAACGGCGGTTATCTGAACAACGGCACATGGTATTACAGCAGCGGCGGTGTTCATCTGGGAATGGATATCATGGCCGGGATCGGCACGCCGATCGCCGCGGCCGGCAACGGCGTCATCCTCAACAGCGCCGACGGCTGTGCGAATAACGGACATCTCGGCAATACCTGCGGCGGCAGCGGCGGAAGCCGGGGCGGCGGGAATCAGGTGTATCTGTTAACCAACATCAACGGTACGACCTACGCGGTCAAGTATCTGCATATGAGTCCCGGTTCTCCGATTGCGACCGGTTCTGTGGTAAGTGCCGGCGATCAGATCGGCACGGTCGGCCAGTCCGGCAACGCGAGCGCGCCGCACACGCATATCGAAGTGTTCAAGCTCGGCACGATGTCGATTGAAAGCTATGCCAACAGCTGGAACGGCGATCTGGCCTTCGGGGCCGGCTGGGGTTCCGGCGCGTTAAGCAATACTTGTGATAAGCGTGGCGCACCGTGCCGCGTGAAGCCGGAAACGGCGTTCGGCTATTGATGGATAGCGGTTTAGTTTCAGCGCTTCTTGCGCTTGAAAAGGAAAAGCTGTTCTCAGCTGCGCTGGATCTGAGAATAAAACAAGGTGAATGACGATCGGGGGAACCCGTGCCGTTCACCTTTTTGAATGCTTTCAGCCCGTGAATTTGCCTGTTATGGACATGAAACAAACGGTCTGCGTTGAAAATCGAACAGTCCGAGTGATATATTTCGTTCAGTGAAATAACCAAAAACACATAAAAGTGGGAATTCAGCGGTTGAATGCACGGCAAAGATTGTAAGAAATAACCCAATATTTTCATCATGTCCGAAATTGATTCTATGTTATAATACTAGCGATTGGATGTGAAAAGATGCTGGATTTAAAACATGTATCAAAAACATATAAGAACGGAGTCAACGCTCTGTACGACGTCAATCTTAAGATTGATCAGGGCGAATTCGTGTATATCATCGGACCGACCGGCTCGGGCAAATCGACATTGATCAAGCTGCTGGACGGCGAGGAGATCCCGACCAAAGGCAAGGTTGAGGTCACCGGCATTAACGTCGGAAAGCTGAAACATTCCAAAGTACCGCTGTACCGCCGCAATATCGGCGTCGTGTTCCAAGACTTCCGCTTGCTGGAGCGGAAAACGGTCTTTGAGAACATCGCGTTTGCGCTGGAGGTCATCAACGTGCCGAAGGAGAAAATCCGCAAGCGGGTGCGCGAGGTCATGAATTTAGTCGGCCTGGACGACAAGGGCAATTCGTTTCCCCAGGAACTTTCCGGCGGGCAGCAGCAGCGGGTGGCGATCGCCCGCGCGATTGCGAACAAACCGAAGATCCTGATCGCGGATGAACCGACCGGCAACCTTGATCCGCAGAAGTCGGATGAGATCATGACATTGTTGGAAAAGATCAACCGCGAGGAAAAAACGACGGTGCTGATGGTCACGCACGACATCACGCTGGTCAACAAGCACCGCAAACGCACGATCGCCCTGGAAGCGGGGCATATCGTCGCGGACATGAACGAGGGAGGGTATATCAAACATGATTAGACGATTCTTCCGGCATATCCGCGAGGGTTTTTATGGTGTGGGCCGGCACGCGGCAATGTCGGTGTCGAGCGCCTCGGCGGTGACGATCACGTTGCTGATTATCTCGATCTTTATGATTGTGACAGGAAACATGCAGGAGGTCACCCAAAATATTGAAGGCTCGGTGAAGATCTCGGCGTTTGTGGCTTATGACCATGAGGAACAAGCACAGCTGGACATGATTCAGGCGTCGATTAAGAATCTGGAACATGTGGTCAGCGTGGAATACTCAAGCAAGGATCAGGAATTCGACGAGCTGATGGAAACGTATGAGGATGAAAGCGCCAGAGAAGCACTGGAAACGTACCGGGAGGATAATCCGCTGCACGACGCGTTCTATGTGGAAGTGAACGACGGGGACGCATTAAAGGACACGGCGGAAAAGATCCAGGCAATCGAAGGGATTGAAACGGTGAACTACGGCGGGGACAGTGCACTGATGTTTGTTCAAGCGCTGAATTCCGTGCGGTTTGGCGGGGCGATTCTGGTGGCAGGCTTAAGCGCGCTGGCAATCTTCCTCATCGCGAACACGATCAAGCTGACGATTTACGCGCGAAGCAACGAGATTGCGATCATGCGGGACGTGGGCGCGACGAACGGGTTTATCCGGGCGCCGTTTGTGGTGGAAGGAATGATCATCGGAGCGCTGGGCGCGATCATTCCGATTCTGTTTACGATCTTTGGCTATATCTTTATTTATGACAAGCTGGGCGGGGTGCTGTTTTCGGAGATGTTCAAGATGACGCCGCCGCATCCTTTTGTATTGCAGCTGTCGCTGATCTTATTAGGGATCGGCATGGTTGTCGGGTTGATCGGCAGCTTCATGTCGGTGACGAAATATCTGAGGTGGAAACGATGAAAAAAGTGGGACTGATTCTATTAAGTGTCCTGTTGTTAACGGGCATGGTGTTGCCCGTCATGGCAGATGATGACGAGGATGTTTATTACCTGACGATGTGTTCCGGTTCTAATCTGACCGATGAACAGAAGACGGAATGTCAGAATTATGCGGCAAAACGCAACAGCGAGCTGCAGAATGAATTGAATGAAATTAAAAAGAAGCGGAAGGAAATTGAAGCGGATCTGGCGAAGGTCGGTCAGGAAATCAAGGATTATGATTCACAGATTGCCTCCCTGCAGGGACAGATCAACACGCTGAACGCGCAGATCACTGAAAAGGAAAATTCGATTGCGGCGCTGGAGGAACAGATTCTCCAAAAAGAAAACGAGATCAACGCGCTGCGGGAAAAGGTGGAACAGCGGCTGGTGCGTTCCCAGCAGACGATGCACACGAACCAGTTTCTGGATTTCTTAATGGGGGCGGAGGATTTCGCTTCCCTCCTGCGCCGGATTCAGGGCGTCAACGATATCATGAATTATGACAAGAAATCGCTGGAGGAACTGAAAACGTTAATGGATCAGTTGAACGCCGATAAGGAACAGCTGAGCATTGAAAAAGAAGAACTGGAAGTGGCGAAGACGGACGTTGAAAGCAAAAAACGCCAGGTTGTCAGCTTAAAGGCGACAGCCGAGCTGGCGCAGAAGGAATATGAACAGCGGGCGGCTGAACTGGAAGCTGAGGGAAATCAGATTTCCGGCAGCCTGAATGAATTAAAAGGGATGATCAAGTCGCTGGGACTGGATTCGATCGTAACCTCCAGCGGCTTCACCCGTCCGACCAACAGCGGCCGGTTGTCCGCGGGAACCTGGCATTACGGCCTGAACGTCAACGGCGGTGTTCATCTGGGCATGGATATCGCCGCTGGGGTCGGCACGCCGATCTTTGCGGCGGGCAACGGCGTGGTGCTGGCCAGCGCTGACGGCTGTTCCAACGACGGCTACATCGGCAACTCCTGCGGCGAAGCTCAGGGCGGAAGCCGGGGCGGCGGAAATCAGGTGTACCTGTTGACGAGCATTAACGACGTCACCTATGCCGTGAAGTATCTGCATATGACTCCGGGGACGCCGTTAAAAACCGGAACGGTCGTCAACGCCGGCGATCAGATCGGCGCGATCGGCAAGTCCGGCAACGTCACCGGCGCGCATGTGCATATCGAGGTGTTTAAGCTCGGTACGATGTCGCTGGAAAGCTATGCCAGCAGCTGGAGCGGCGATTTAGCCTTCGGCGCCGGCTGGGGCGCGGCCGGATTGAACCGGCTGTGCGCGAACGTCGGCGCGCCGTGCCGGGTTAAACCGGAAACGGTCTTCGGGTATTAAATCCGGATTTGAAATGCGGAAGAACTAAGCTTTCGCTCACTTACTCATGAAAATTGAAATTTCCTGCTTTCCAGGAAGAATAAAACACCCGGGAGGGATGACTGAAACGATGTTCAGCCACTGTCCCCGGGTGTTTTTCTTTGTTAGGAAAGTGCAGCTCAAAGGAGTTAAAAAAAGCTTGAGCATCTCGTGGCGCTCAAGCGCTTCAAAGCAAAGCCTGTCGGACTTTAAAGGTTCATCGCAGTGTTTCTCCTTCAAGATCCCAGTTAAGGATCAGTTCGGCAAGTTTTCGTATATGAAAAGGTTAGCGGAATCACCAAGGTAGATTTCACTGCGGCAATGATGAGAAACAGTCCAGGTTTTTCCACACTCTTTTGGTCCTTCGATACAAACTGCGCTGACCATTCTGGTAGATTTTAATAATTTAATCAGATAGATTTCGGGTTTTCAATAGGTTAGATTTTAAAAAATCAATCAGAGGGATTTTTAAAAATCAATCAGAGAGATTTCAAAGAGTCAATCAGAGAGATTTTAACTGACTTCAAAGCATTTCATAAGGTTGAACCTCAATACTGTGGATTCGGAAGCGTCAAGGGAAGGATTTACAGTTAATGATCTGTTGACGATCGTTCAGGTTTTCAACAGAAATTACGGCCGATATTGTCACTGAACACTTGTACCTGTGAAGCGGGAGTGATCCGGCCGCGTTCTTCCCTACTTTGAATTTCAGAAAATTCATCTTTCTATTTCTTACGATTCGCAAAAAAAGCAGGAAAAACATTGATCTCCATCGGGACAGATCGGATAATAAAGTTAGAAAACAGGAGGTAGTTCAGAATGGCAGACGACTACAAAAAAGTTCAGGAAGAATATGAAAAAATGATGGAAGCGATGTTTTCCGGTAAATCCAGCGAGGAAGTCGCCGCTTCAATTCTGCAGCAGCAGGAAGCGATGATGCAGCACATGGATATGGATCAGGTCATGAAGGAAGCGATGGGCGCAGCCGCGGCGATGATGAATCAGACGGAAAGCCAGATCCAGGCCCAGACGGAAGCGATGATCCAGAATTTGAGCGCATCCATGGCCGGCGGGGAAAATCCGTTGTCCGGGCTGACGGATTCCATGGGCGATTTTGCGGATTTGTTCGGCGGTGATCCGGAGGAGCTCACGCGAATGTTCCTGGGCGGCGACGACCCGGAATATGATCTGGAATCGATCAATGAGAAGATCCAGAGTCTGCGGGTTCTGGAAAAAGAACCGGGCGTAACGCTTTCGCGCAGCCATGAAACCTTCCGCACGTTTGAAATCTTGCTTACTGCCTACATGAGCTTGAAAAACGCCCATGAACTGGACGGCTTGGCGATGGAGCAGGATCCGGAGTTTATCGATCAGATCAAGGACATGCTTGAAAGCAGCTGGGGGATTACCAATCCGGCGGAGCTGACGGAGAAGCTGCGCGAGCTGACGACAGCCGGGCATCAGGCAAAATATTCGCGTTATCAGGCCGCTGCGAATCCGCAGGAACTGATGGACGATCCCGAGGATGAGGAGGAACTGGAATCTGTGCTGCCGTGCTGGAAGCTGGCGCAGTATTTCAAGGACAAGCTGCCGGAAAATTATATTCTGGGCTGGGATTACGGCCGGGCGGCGACGGTTGTCCGCTGGGGCTATACGGTCGGTTACATCAATGAGGAGGACAGCTGGGCCTGGCTGGACCAGATCGCTGAGAAAATGATCGATGTCTTTGATTCCTGGACGGAGTTCGGTTTGTCGTATGTCTTCGGTTCGTTGTTCTGGATCGCTGCGTTTGACGGCGAGGAAGGGATCAGCGAGCGCTTTGAGGAAGGCATTGAGCTCTTGACGGAGCTGCTGGATGAAGACGAAGACGGTCAGCCGGGCGTCTGGGCGCAGTGCGCCTGGATCAGTGAGCTGACGGATTAATTCATGCTCGAACAATTCAAAGCGGCGCTGGCGGAGAAGAACCGGACGCGGCTGGCCTTGCTTCTCGACGAGATCGATCCGGATGAAACGGACGATGCCGGCAATACCGCGCTGCATTTGGCGGCGGAGCAGGCGGATGGGGACATGATTCGGGAATTGTTGATCCGCGGCTGCGATCCGTTCGCGGTGAATCATTACGGCTGGACCGCGCTGCACAGCCTGGTCCGGTTCCGGGATTTTGCCGAATACCCTGAGGCGGTAACCGAATCCTGTATCCGTCTGTTGAATGCCGGCTGCCCGAAAGAAAAACGCGACGAATCCGGACTGACGTTTTATCAGCTGGCCGCCCAGCGCGTCAACGTTCCGATCTTTGAAGCGCTGCTTCTTTCTCATCTGCATCCTGCGGCGATCGTGCTGTCCGACGGCGATACAACGCTGCATCTTGTATGCCGGAGTCTGAATCTGATCAACTCTGCGCGAGGCGAAGCCCATGTCCGGCTGGAACAGCCTTACGTGCGGATTGTGGAAATCCTGCTCGAACTGGGACAGGATCCTGATCAGAAAAATAACAGCGGTCTGACGCCGCGGCAGCTGGCCGTGCAGTTGGGCGGCAAAGCGGTAGCGACCTTGTTAAGCGGACAGGCGGAAGCCAGCGGCGGCTTGACGCTGTTTGAAGCCGCCCGCCGGAACGATCAGGACAGCCTGCGCTATTGGATCAGTCAGCCCGTCGACTTGGACGCGGCGCTGGACGAGGGTGAAGAACAGGGAATGACCGCGCTGGCGCTGGCCTGCCGGTTTCTGAACGAAGAAGCGGCGATTCTCTTGCTGGAAGCCGGTGCTGAGCCGCTGGCGTTTGAAGGCAAAGTGGAAAACTGCGCGCTTTACCAGTTTCTAACCGCTCTGAAATCCCGGACGCGGATCTCGCATCCGGTAACGATCCGTTCGATCAAAAAAATGTTTCGCGGCTTAACCCGGCAGCTGACGATGCTGGATCAGCCGGTAACGGAGAACGGCGAAATGCCGGTGCACGTGCTGTGCGGCCACATTGACGCCGGCTGGTGGGTGGAAGACCGGAAATTCCAGGAGGTTCTGCTGGAAATGATGATCAGCCGCGACGTCTGGCGTCAGCGAAGCGCCGACGGCCGTCAGCCGCTGCATTATCTGGCGGAACACCCATGCGCGGAAGCGGAGAACTTGATTTCCATGATTCTTGAGTGCTGCGACGTCAATGCGCAGGACAACGAGGGCAATACCGCTCTGATGATCGCCTGCGGCCGGAAGCTGATCGGCGAAACGCCGGTGGAAACAATGCTGATCCGCGCCCGCAACCGCGTCGATCCTTCCGGGGCGGCGGCGCTGGTCACCCAGCTGCTGCAAGCGCCGAACATTGATTTATCACTCGTCAATAACAAGTCGATGACGGCGTTGGACATCGCCGTGGAAAATGAATTT
>ERZ1106941.3041-NODE-3041-length-10685-cov-2.847883_pt1 | contig 10685 bp, 9 predicted proteins | sample MGYA00403670_ERZ1106941 | MGnify/ENA primary metagenome ERZ1106941 (study PRJEB35170, sample SAMEA104062400) | human gut metagenome | biome: human gut; feature: human-associated habitat; material: faeces | place: Denmark | collected 2012-06-04 ... | reverse complement strand
TTCACCCACACCCATTCAGGACCCGAATATGATTCGGTCTCCCCGTTTTTCGGAACGGAAAAAGCCGCGGTTCCCGGTTATATGGATTTCGTTCATGCCCAGACTCTGAAAGCTGTCGAGAAATGCTTCGAAAACGGGTTTGAGGAAGTTCAGGCCTACGCGTGCACCCTCCAGATCGAAGGGTGTTACGGCAACCGCAACGGTAAGGACAAGCCGGCGGATAAAAGTTTGACGACGATTGAATTCCGGTCTGGTGAGCGGATTGTCGGCGGAATCCTCCATTTCACCTGCCATCCGACGGTGCTGGGACCGCAGAATTTATTCGTCAGCGGCGACTTGGCCGGAACTCTGGCGCGTTCTCTGCAGCAGCGGTGGGGCGTGTATCCTTTAGTCATGCAGGGCGCGGCCGGTGATATGTCCAACCGGTTATACCGCCAGGGCAACGATTTCCATGAATTGCAGCGGATCAACGACGCGATCATGGCGCAATGGGATGCGCAGAAAGAAAGAACACCGCTGACGCTCTCCCCGGTAACGATGCGAACCGGACGATTCCAACGCACGTTCAGAAAAGATCCGCAGAAACAGAAAGCTTTATTAGCGGAAGTGGAAAAAAGAATTGCCGAAGCAAAGACTTTCGATGAAAAGAAAGTCTACACCTCCAGTCTGGCGGTGCTTCGCCTTCAGTCGGAAGAAGAAGAAACGGATTTCGATCTGGAATATACATTATATAAAATGAACGATTTGTTTATCCTGACGATCCCGGCCGAGCTGTTTTCCCGCTTCGGTTTGGAAATGAAGCAGGCGATGTCCGCGGTGTGCCCGATTATCTGGGGATATTCCAACTATTCCGTCGGTTACCTGGTCGACCGGGAAGAATACGGCCGGTCGTTTGAAAGCGCCGCGGGCTCCATTCCGGTAGGCACGACCGAACAGATCGTCGCTGAAATTCTTGACGCTGTCCGCGCTCTGCGTTAATCAAGATTTTCCGATTCATTTGCTCTTCAAAACCAACCGCAATTCGGGAGATCAAGGATAATATCTAAGCTCAATCCAACAACAACATCTGAATTCCGGAAGTTTGTTCAAAAGCGGCGAACTTCCGAGAATCTCCCCTTTAGCGCAGAATCACCCTTTCATCTGATTTTAAATAAGCAAAAGCAACGGTAAAACCGTTGTTTCAAGGAGGATAAAATATATGCTTGAAGTAGCAAAAAGTTCCCGCATCATTACCCCTTCCGGCTCCGTTCCGATCGCCGGTCACGCAATGCGGACAGAAAGTTCAACCGGTGTCCACGACGAATTAGAGGTCCATGTTCTTCTCCTTAATCTTGAGGGGACAAAATGCTGCTTCATCAACGCTGATGTGATCGGCGCGGACTTTGATTTTGTCCGGCGGGTAAAAACAACCGTTCATGAATTACTGGATATTGATCCGGCCTTGATCGTATTCAGCGTCACGCATACGCACACCGGGCCTTATTTCGGACTCTCCGCAATGACGGGAGTTAAAACCGAAGCGGAATCTCAATATGAAGATGAAGTGCTGGATAAAACAATCGAAGCGGTGCTGGATGCCGCAAAGCAATGGATTCCCTTTACCGACGTCATTGTGCGCCAGGGTGAAGTGAAAGGATTCTATGGCAACCGTAATAGCTTGGACAAGCCGGGCGATGAAGTGATCACAAATCTGGAATTCCGGGATGAAACCGGCAAGCCTGTCGCGGCCTTCGTCAACATGTCCTGCCACTCCACCATCATGAATCCGCTGGAAACCCGCTTAAGCGCCGATATGCTGGGGAATGTGCGGCGGGAATTAACGCCATATCTGGGCATCGTTCCGCTCATGAGCAACGGCAATGCGGGTGATCTTTCCAACCGCCTGTACCGCCATGGCAACGATTTTAACGAACTAAAGCGCGTAACCTCCGGGATTGCGGCGCAGATCGCCGGCTTCCGTGACGGCGATGCCCTCTGCCTGACACCGGTCCGCTATCGTGAAGTTGGTTTTGAAGTGGACTATGATACCGATAAAACCGCCCTGGCGGAAGCCTTGGCGAAGCTTGAGCAGCAGCTTTCCGTTGTCACGGAATTCGATGCCCGCAAATGGCTGCTTTCGGAAATTTCCGGTTATCAGCGCAAGCTGGCTCAGGATCATGTCCACGTCTGCCTCAACAGTACAATTCTGCGGTTAGGCGATCTGGAACTGGTCGTCATTCCCTGCGAGCTGGCCAGCGCCTTCGGCCGTCAGATCAAGCGCAGCTCCAATGCCAAGCTCTGCTTAGTCTGGGGTTATGCAAATGGATGCAGCACCTATGTCGTAGAAGCGAGCGAGTTCAACGGCGGCCACGACGGCATCTCCACCCGGCTTCTGCGCGGACAGGCCGAAGAATATGTCGCCAAGCTGATTCAGAATCTGTTCTGATACCGCTTCTCCAATAGAATATCCAAGAAAGTTCTGAAAGCCTGCCCGCCGGGAGACTTCCGGAACTTTTTTGATCTTACGGCTATTACGTTCAAAACTTGGACGCTGATCTTTTGTTTTCCGTGGTTTTCCCACCTCGCTGCGTCTTCCCGTACACTCCGTTTTCAATCTGGTTGTTCCACTTTGATACTGATTATCCCTTTGCGGATTAGAAAATCAGACAGCCTGTCCGCCGACTTTTTCGGCAGTCTATTATATAAGGAAGGAAAACCATTCGTTCTTTCCTTGCGGAAACGAAATCTGCACCGCTTATTTTCAAGAAGATCCAGGAGTATTCACCAAAAGACAACAATGGTGCGGAACTTTCCTGACCGAAAAGAGACAATTCCCAGTATTTGGCAATAAACTTCAGGAAACAAGCTTGGAAAAGGCTAAATTCTAGTGGAACTTGATATCCTATAATTAGAAAATGTAAGCGTTTATAATGAATATATCAGATAAATATGCATATTTGATTGATACGAAAGGAGATTATTTATGAACGAATATCTGCAGAGCAGCGGCATCGTAGACGTCCGTGTCGATGACCGGATGGTTCACGGCATCGTTGCTACCATGTGGATTCCAGAGAATCACTGCACCCGGGTCATGGTTGTCAACGAAGATGCTTCCAACAACCAGGTGATTCGCAGCACTTTGAAAATGTCAGTGCCGGCCGGCGTCAGTCTGTCGGTCTTAGCTCCGGAAAAAGCTGCGGGCAATATCAAAAACGGAAATTATGCCGATCAGCGTGTTTTTATTGTCGGCCGTGAAATTCAGGATGTTTACGCCTTGTATAAGGCCGGCGTCCACTTTGCCCGGGTCAATCTCGGCAATGTTACGCAAAACACCGGGGAAACCCTGATCCTTGACAAGACCGTGCGCGTCAACGCCGAGGAACAAGCGATGCTCCGCGAAATGCGCGACGCTGGAATTCAGATTACCTGTCAATTCCGTACCGACGATCCGGTGAAGGTTTGTAAGGACGTTCTGGATTCTTAATTTTCATAAGTGACTCAGTTCCATTACAACTCAATCAATGAACTTGATTAAGAAAGGATGAGAGAAATGTTTACTCCAATTCAAATCATTCTGGTCTGCGCGTGGATGTGGGGATTCACCGTGATCGGAATGAGCGTTCAGCTTTTCAGCTACGGCGTAGCGGTTCTGCATGGCTTCGTTACCGGTTTGATCATGGGTGATGTCGCAACAGGCCTGACCGTCGGCGGCACATTATGCTTAATGGGTCTGGGGGTCGGCGGTTACGGCGGATCCTCCGTCCCGGATTACGCAATGGGCACGGTCGTCGGCACCGTCTTCGCGATTGCGACCGGCGGCGGGGTCGAAGCGGGCCTGGCCACGGGGATTCCGGTTGCGACCTTAGGCACGCAGTTTGATATCCTCGCCAAAATGTGCGGTTCCTTCTTCATTCATAAACAGATGGACTGCGTTGAAAAACACCAGTTCGATAAAATGGGGATCTGGGCGCACGGCTGGAATATCTTCCGCGCTACTCTGTATACTCTGCCGATTCTCTTGGTTATGACCGTCGGTTCCGGTATTATTACCACCCTGTTGGCGAACATGCCGCTGTGGCTGACCAAGGGCTTGAACACGGCCGCCGGAATGCTGCCGGCCGTGGGCTTCGCGATCCTGATGAAATATCTGCCGATCCGCGAATACGGCGTCTTTATGATCTTCGGCTTCGCCGCCGCTTCCTATCTGGGACTGTCGATGGTCGCGATTTCGATGTTCGCGTTCGTCGCGGCCTATATGGTGTATAAAGGCTTAGAAAAGGGCAATACCGCCGCGGCTGCCGGAAACGGAGGGAACTACGATGAGTAACGTATTAACCAAAAAAGATCTCCGGCGCTGCTTAAACCGCTATATCTTCACACGACAGTCGCCATTCAACTATGAAACGATGCAGTCGGGCGGCTGGGTCTACTCCATCCATCCGGCCATGGAAAAATCTATGACGGCGACGCCGATCTGTTAGCGGAAAAGTACAAGGATCATTTCAAATTTTATAATACGCATCCGTGGATGGGCAACATCATCCTCGGCGCGTGCATCGCGATCGAATCCACGAAGGATCCGGACGCAACCAAACAGGCTGTTGAAATGCGGACTGCTTTGATGGGTCCGCTGGCCGGAATCGGCGACGCGATTATCTGGATCATGTTTATGACGATCCTGGGCGCCATCGCCGCTTATATGGCGCTGGAAGGCAGTATCGTTGGCTGGGTCATCGCTGAAGTGATTCAGCTGGTCATCTGGTTTGCTTTCTACAAGCTGTTCTTCGTCGCTTATGACCAAGGCGTTACGTTTGTTACCACCCGCAGCGCACAGCTGCAGCACATCACAGAAGCCGCTTCCGTGCTCGGTCTGTCCGTTGTCGGCGCGCTGGTCGCTTCGACCGTCAACGTCAAATTCGGCATTACGATGAGCTACGGCGAAGTTGTGCAGCCGGTCAACGATCTGTTGGATTCGATCATTCCGCATTTCGGCAACGTTGTCACCGTCGCCCTGATCTATTGGGGTTTAGGCCGTAAGAGCATGACGTCCGGCAAGATGATCGTCATCGTGCTGGTCGCCGCCATCGTTCTTTCGGCGATTGGGATTCTTGCATAAGCCGCAAAATCAGGATGTACAGGAAGCACGCAGGACTCTTGCGTGCTTCCTTTCATAAAGGAGAACCCGATGATTCGATTAAAAGAAAACGTTGAACAATTTATGGATGAATTCGTCCGGAAGCATGTACGTTTTGAGCAGCTGATCGACCAAGGGCGCTTTGAAGACGTGAATCCGGAACTGCTGGAAATGATGGAACGAACGCTGCCTGGTTTTGCGTTTCGGTTATTCCGGCCGCAAAACAGCCGGCAAATTCACCTTGAACTCACGACCACACTGGATCCGGCCCGACGGATCTTAGCCTATTATTTCTGTTCCCGCCTGCCTGACAGTCTGAAATCCCGCTGGTGCTTCGATGCCAGCCATCCTGCGCTCAAAGGGAGCTTCACCCACAATGGCCGGACTTGGAGACTGGAAGAAATTCAGGTCATTCCGATGTTTGACAACAAGCGTCACCGGCTGAACCTCAAAGTCGAAAAACATCCAAAATTTAAAGGCCTCCGTGAAGAAGACTGCTTCATGATATTATATATGATGCTTTCTGACACATTAGGAGAAATTGCGGTTGACGCCTACCTCGGCTCCCTTCAGTTTATTGATGGCGTCGGCCGGCTCACCCAGCACGGAAAAAAACGGGTGTCGCTGCTGGAACTGGAAGATGTGCTGCACAAAGAATGTGAAAAACGCGGCTGGATTGATCCGCAAGACATCGTTTTCATCGCGGAAAACTATACCCGGAGGACGAGAAAACTTCAGCTGCGGCAGGACATCGTTGAAGGCATCAGCTTCTGCCTGCCCTTGTTAAACGAAGAGGGTGAAGCCGCTGAAAAACAAATCTCAACTCATCTGATCCGGGCTTGTCAAGCCGGCTATTGCAGCGTTGCCGTCAACGTGGCGCCCACGCTTCCGAAAAAGGAAAAGATTGCACAGCGGGAAATTGTGGAAAAGGAAGTAAACCGGATTTTAAGTGAGGATCAAAGCGGGATGTTGATCAACGCCGCGCTGGGCAACGCGCACGGCTATGTTGATTTTCTAGTCTTTGACCCGGCCGCCCTGGATGCCGTAAAAGCCTGGGCCGCAGGGACTTCACAGTTGGAAGTACTTGAGCTGAATTGACTGAATAACAGGAGGTGAGCGGATGAAGGAAAAACTGCTTCCGATTCAAATACAGCTGCTTGACCGGCTGAACCGGACTAAAGAACCCATCAGTTCGCAGTTTCTTGCCAACAGTCTGGGAGTTTCCAGCAAGACGATCCGTAAAAACCTCAGCCAGCTGAATCTGGCGCTGAGCGATCAGGGCGCGGTGATCACCTCCAAAACGGGCAGCGGCTACTGGCTGATCGTTGAAGACCGAGAACGCTTTGAACAGTTCATGCAGAACGCGTCCGCTCGTCCTGCCCAGCACATCCTCAATCCGATTCAGGTTGACCGGGCGCATTTCATTATCCGCACGCTGCTCTGCCGGCAGGATTACACCCGTATTGAGGAGCTGGAAGATCTGCTTTTCATGAGCCTGACCAGCGTTAAACAGATTCTGAATAGGGCTCGGGAAATCCTGAAGCTGTTCGATTTAAAGATCGTTTCCAAAAGCCGGCACGGCATGAAAATCAGCGGCCGGGAACACGATATCCGGCTGTGCCTGAATTATGAATACGGCAATTATTCCACAACCTCGCTGCGGCTGGCCCAACCTGAAGAATATGGCCGGCTTTACCGGTTTGATCCGCAGGTTCAGCAGCGGATCGAGCTGATCATCCGGTCGCTGCAGGAAATGTTTATCAGCTACAACCTGTCGGTATCCAGCCTGGCTTCCTTAAGCCGGCTGATTCTGATTTCTGCCGTCCGCAGTCAAAATGGACATCCGCTGGACTATCCGGAATCTACGATTATCCGGTTTACCAATCGGAACTCGTATTACGTCGCCAAGCTGGTTCTCAACCAATGCGCCGAACTGCTTCAATGCAGCTTTATCCGCGAAGATATCATTTTACTGGCCATCGGCTTCGTCGGCTTTCGGATTGCGCTGAGTCCGGATGAAATGTTCCGCGACGGATTTCTGGAAAGCAAGGATATCGCATTCGATCTCGTCCAGCATCTGGCGCAGACCAACCAGTTCAGTTCGATCAACAAGGATATCAAGCTGGTCGACGACATCGCGCTGCACCTCGATGGTCTGTTTACCCGTTCCCGCTATCATTTACGGACAACGCAGTTTGCCAGCGAGGTTCAGGTGGAAAGCTCGTTAATGTCGCGGAAAATGGCGATGCAGGCAATGGTATATCTGCATGAGAAATATGAAATCGAAATCAGCGCGGAGGAAATCACGCGTCTGGCGCTGGTGATTCATCCGGTCTTCGGCAGGTTTCCCTGGAAGTTTAAAAAGATCCGCGCCTGCTGCGTGTCCAACATCGACAAAAGTGTCGGCCGGGGACTCGCAGAACGCTTAATGCGCAATTTCGGGCGATTCATCGAACAGATCGACGTTCTGGAATTGTATGAATTAAAAGACGCCGACTTGAGCGTGTATGAAATGTTGTTTACCTCGTACAACCCTGAAGAATTAACGTTTCTTCCCAAGTCGCTGACCGTTTTCCAGCTGGATCTGTTCTTTGATGAAAGCACCAAGCGCAAGATCCGCTCCCTATTCGTCAACGGCAATCATCAAAGCAATTTTAAAATCCGCAGTGATCTGCGTCCGCAGCATATCTTTACCGGAATGGATGTCGGCAGCGAGGATGCTTGTCTGGAAATGATCGGCGAATCGCTGGAATCTGTACTGCTGGACAGTCCGCAGGCGTTGAAAGAGGATTTGCAGACCTGCGAGGAAATCATGGCGTCGCAGCCGCGGGATAACGTCGTCATTCTCAGTGGTTTGCACTCCCACACCGCGAATGTCACCCTCAGCGTATTTGTCCTGAAACGGCCGATCCCCTGGAATCACAGTCTGCTTAAAGCGCAGATCATCGTGTATTGGGACCGCGGCCAGGTAGCGAAGGATGCGGAACGGTTTGAGAACGAGTATGTCCCGCATCTGTTGGAAACCGTATTCCACGACCGGCTGGTCATCGACGAGCTGGTCAAGAATCCGGATTACGAACATTTGATGGATGTGATTCTGGAATATCATTTCGCGGTGCTGACGCTGGGAAGCAGTTTCCGGTAAATTGCCTGTCGTCCACCCTGGGTTCAGATTTTTCCTGAGTTGAATTGGAACCCCGGAAGACAGCGGCGATTTAAGACTTCCGTTCTCATGAATCTAAATGAAAGCAAAGAAAGTAGGAGAATTATGCGTAAAATTGTACTCTTAAGTCACGGTGGGATGGTCAAAGGCCTCTTGAACACCTTAAGTATTTTCACAGCCAATATCGATCATATCACAGCGATCAGCGCCTATGTTGACGACTGCGATCCCAAAGCGGAGCTGGAGCGGTTTTGGACGAGCGTCAACGATGACGATCAGGTCGTCCTGTGCACAGACATCCTGGGCGGCAGTGTCAATCAGCTGGCCCTGCCTTATCTTTCCCGGCCGAACACCTATCTGTTTACCGGAATGAATTTTCCGATGCTGCTGCAGCTGACCTGCCTGGATGAAAACGCAACGGAGGCTGAAATCAAAGCGCTGGCCGACGTCGGCAGGGAAGCGGTCGTCTGCATGAATGATTACGAGTTCCCCCAGTATGATGATGAAGATGAATAAGCCGCTTACTGAAGCGGAAACGGCGGCGGATAAGCGGAAATCTCAACTTCCGTTCAGGCCTGATTTCAGAGTAAAATAAGAAGTAAAGAGAAAAAACCAGGGGAGAAGAAACGATTATGATTAAATGGATTGTCAGCGATCTTGACGGCACATTATTTGAAGGCCATGGAGAAACGGTCTTTGATTTAAGTCCGGCCAATGAAGCGGCGCTGCAAGCGGTTCAGAATGCGGGAATCGAATTCAGCGCGGCCAGCGGACGGATGATCGGCTACGGTATTCATCTGTTAGAAAAATATGGTTTCCCCCAGATCCGTACCGCAGGATTTAACGGCGCTGTCTGTTACGATCAGGGACAGTTCGTCGTTACTCATGCGCTGGCAATCCGTCAAATCCGTCAGATTGTCGAGATCACCCGGAAGGCATTCCCGCAATGCGTTATGATTCAGGTTCAAGGCCTGAATTCTGAGCGGATTCTGGCTAATCTCCAGGATCCCATCGCTGAACATTATCGGAAAGAATGTGCGAAGCTGCGAATTGGACAGGTTATGGATTTCACGCTGGATCAATATCTCGATGATTCCCAGGGTATTCTCGCTGGCAAGCTTTCCTTAACCTTTGATTCTCAGGAAGCCTGTCTTGCGGCTTGCCGGCAGCTGAGCGAACAGTTGGATCATTCCTGTTTTATCGCGCAAAGCGGCGAACGGCTTTTGGAGATCGGAAGCGGTTCAGCACATAAAGGAGTTTTTATTAATTACCTCAAACAGACCTATTCGCTGCGGGCAAACGAGATCGCGGTCATCGGCGACTCGCTCAACGACGCGGAAATGTTTGCCGGGGCGGATCATACCTTCGCGATGCAAAGCGGCAGTCCCGAGCTGCAGCGCAAAGCTGGACACATCGTAGAATCCGCAGCGGATGCGATTAACTGGTGTCTCGATTATAACGTTCGTCAAGTCTAAATCCGTCCCATAAAGCGCAGGGCCATAAGCGGCTGCGCTTTTTTGTGCTTTAACAATTCTGGCCAGCATTCGCAAACTGATTTTCAATGAGCCAAATTTTGAAATGTTGATTCCCGTTTCTGATTCTATAATAGACAAAGAAGAAACACCCAAGGAATCCGGGAACTACGCCGGACAGGAGGAATTCATAAATGAAAATTCAGGAAATTATCGACAAGCTCAAGGACTGGCACGAACCCTTCATTGAATCTCCGCACGGAACCCGCGATCAGATCTTAACCGGGGATCCGGATCAGGAATGCACCGGGATCGCCGTGACCGTCTGCGCCACTATGGACGTTCTGCGAAAAGCGGCGGCCCGGAACATCAACTTCATCATCACCCATGAATCCATCTTCTTTGGCAGCGACAACACCGAAGAAATGCTGGCGAACAACGCGGTTGCCATGGAAAAGAAGAAGTTCGCGGACGATCACGGGTTGGTCGTCTGGCGTGATCATGACCGGCTGCATGGCAACGGCTTGCCCTTTCAGCCCCAGCGGGTGAATCCGGATTACATCTTCACCGGCATCCTGTCTGAACTGGGATGGGAGAATTATGTTGCGGACGATCCGCTGAAACCGCTGCTTTACCAGATTCCGCCTGTTCCCGCGCAGACACTGGCCGATTTCATCCTCCGCCGGTTTGAATTAAACGGTCTTCGAATCGCCGGCAATTTAGATTGCGAAGTTTCCTCTGTCCTGTTCTGCGAGCATGTGACAGGATCGCCCAAGGATGCCGAGATCATTCGGAAAGCGGAACAGGCCGACGTATTGATTCCCTTTGAAATCTGCGATTATACGCTGACGCAGTATGTGATCGACGCCGCGGCTCAAGGCCGGAACAAGGTTCTTTTGGAAATGGGTCATTTCAACTGCGAGGAACTGGGTAT
>ERZ1106941.3038-NODE-3038-length-10696-cov-3.537825_pt1 | contig 10696 bp, 9 predicted proteins | sample MGYA00403670_ERZ1106941 | MGnify/ENA primary metagenome ERZ1106941 (study PRJEB35170, sample SAMEA104062400) | human gut metagenome | biome: human gut; feature: human-associated habitat; material: faeces | place: Denmark | collected 2012-06-04 ... | reverse complement strand
GCGATAGACCCCTCCTTATTGACGTGCCCGATGACAAAGACGGTGATCCCCTGCCCCTTCGCCAACTGCATCAGCGCCATAGTACAGTCCTTTACCTGTCCCACGCTGCCGGGAGCGGTGGTCAGATCCCCGTTGTAGAGGGTCTGGATGGAGTCCACAATTAGCACGTCTGGCTTCAGCTCGTTGACCGACTCCAGCACATCCTCCAGGTTGGTCTCAGCCAGAAGGTACATTCCCTCTCCACGGACATGGAGCCGCTCCGCCCGCAGCTTGATCTGCCGCTCCGACTCCTCCCCGGAGACATAGAGCACAGAGGCAAAACGGCACAGGTTGTCGCAGATCTGGAGCATCAGGGTGGACTTGCCGATGCCGGGGGCACCCCCCACCAGCACCAGAGAGCCCTTCACCGCTCCCCCGCCCAGCACCCGGTCCAGCTCATTCATCCCGGTTTCAAAGCGGAGCTCGTGGGTGGTTTCCACCTCGCGCATGGGCCTGGGCCGGTTGCCGGTTCCCCGCAGGCCGCCCCCAGCGACAGAGGCGGCGGCCGCACTCCTTTTTTTCGGCTCTGCCGGCCGCTCCACAAGGGTATTCCATGCCCGGCAGGCGGGACATTGGCCGGACCACTTTGGGGTTTCATTTCCGCACTCGGTACAATAAAACAGTGTTTTTGCTTTCATTCTGAGGCGACGCCTCCCTTTTGTAGTGAAAAGCCTTCCCCTCTCCCCTCCTCGTCCAGCCATTGCAGCCAGGAGGCGGCCAAGGCGGAGGCCAGCTTGGTCTGATAGGCGCCGGATTGCAGCAGCAGATCTTCCTCTGCATTGGACAGGAAGCCGCATTCCACCAGGATCGCCGGACAGGTGATGTGGTTCATCAGATAGACGCTGTCCGGGATGGGCTTTGCCTCACGGGTGTTGCCCGGGTCCAGTGCGTCCCGCAGTGTCTCCTGTGTGAGTTGTGCCAGAGGTTGACTGAGCTCTCCGTTGGAATAGAACACCTGAGCGCCGTGGTACTTCCCGTCCGGAAAGGTATTCTGGTGTACGCTGAGCAGGACAGCATGCTCCGTCTCCTCGATCCGGGCCACACGGTTGTGGAGGTCGGAGACTTTTTTCTCCCGGAGGGTTTGCGCGCTGTCATCATGGAGGGAGATATCCTCACTGCGCAGCAGAAGCGGCGCCTCGCCGTACAATCCCAGAAGCTGATCCAGCTTCTGCACAATGGCCAGATTGATTCCGCTCTCCGGCACACCGGAGAGCGAGACCGCGCCTCCATCCTCCCCGCCGTGACCTGCATCCAGAACCAGGGTCTGCCCGCCGCTGCGGACGGGAGAAAAGGCCGCCAAAGCAGCCCGGCCCGGCCAGAACCAGAAAAAATAGACCGTACCGACGGCCAACGCGGCCAGCAGGACCCAGCTTCCGATTTTCTGCATATCAAACGCCCCCTCTCACACACGGTATGAGAGGGTATTTTTTATTATAACACACCTCATAAATTTTTGTTGCCTTTTGCGTGCAGACGCGATAGGATAAAGGCAGGAAACAATGGAGGTGCTTTCTATGGTCGTTGACAAAATCGAGCATGCGTCCCTCTACTATGGTCTGGGGGAACGGTTCCGGACGGCATTGGAGTGGCTGGCGTCGGCGGACGCTGGCGCATTGACGCCCGGCCAGCGGGTGGACATCGACGGGGACAATGTGTTTGCAACGCTCTTTGAGGTGGACACGCTGCCGCCTGAGGCGTGCAAGCTGGAGTGCCACCAGAACTATGCGGACATTCAATACCTGCTCTCCGGCATGGAGGGGGCGGGCTACGCCCTGCCCGACGCAGAGCTCCACGCACTGAGCGAGTACGATCCGAAGGGCGACATCCAGTTTTATACGGCCGAGTGGGACACGCTCACCATCCGGCCGGGTACCTTCTACATCGTCTGGCCCCAGGATCTCCACGCCCCCCGTGTGGCGCTGGGACAGCCTGGGCCGGTGCGGCGTCTGGTGGCAAAGGTAAAATTAAAATAAGATACAGCGCAAGGCGGAAAAACCGGCTGTCGGCCGCCGCCTGATTTCAAAACCCGCTCCATCGCCCGCGTTCGGGCCGATGTGGGCGGGTTCCCTTTTTCTCTCCCTGCATAGAATGTGACGAAGGGGGCTGGTGGGAGCCGCCTCCCCCCTTCCCTCTTCAATCTATATAAGGAGGAACTGCGTTTGTATCCCGACAACAATATGCCGAATACCTGCGGAGACGCCTGCGGTACCATGCCTGAGTGCGCCCCGCTGGCGGTCCCGTATGTCCCCTTCCAGCAGACCAATCCCAAGCGCTACTCCCAGCAGGATGCGCTGAATAACGGTACGCTTTTCCCCGGCCTGAACCTCCCCTTCCGCGTCAAGCCGGACGCGGCAAAGGTGATGGGCGGCGCGCTGGCGGAGCTCCAGGCCCTGGAGTTTGTTCTGGTGGAGCTGGGTCTCTACCTGGACACCCACCAGGGCGACGCGGAGGCCTTTGAGCTCTATAAGCAGTATGCCGCAATGGAAAAAGAGGCCCGGGAGAAATACGAGGCCATGAACGGGCCGGTCACTCAAATGGCCACTGCCAACGCGAAGACATGGGCCGCCTGGCTGAGTGAGCCCTGGCCCTGGAACTATCAGGAAGGAGGCATGAAGTAAATGTTTATTTACGAGAAGAAGCTGCAGTATCCGGTCAAGATCGCCAACTGCAACCCCAAGCTGGCCTCCTTCATCATCAGTCAGTACGGCGGGCCGGACGGCGAGTTGGGCGCCTCCCTGCGTTATTTGAGCCAGCGCTATTCCATGCCCTACCCCGAGCTCAAGGGCCTGCTGACCGATATCGGCACCGAGGAGCTGGGGCATCTGGAGATGATCGGCGCCATCGTCCATCAACTGACCCGCAATCTGAACGATGAGCAGGTGCGGGAGGGCGGCTTTGCGCCCTATTTCGTCGACCACACCACCGGCGTCTACCCCACCGCCGCCTCCGGCTTCCCCTGGAACGCCGCTTCCATGGCGGTCAAGGGCGATGTGATCTGCGACCTGTCCGAGGACATGGCCGCCGAGCAGAAGGCCCGGGTTACCTACGACAACATCCTGCGCATGTCCGACGATCCGGATGTCAACAACGTCATCCGCTTCCTGCGTGAGCGGGAGATCGTTCACTTCCAGCGCTTCGGCGAGGCGGTGCGTCTGGCCAAGGAGAAGATGGACCAGAAAAACATCTACTTTACCAACCCGGCGTTTGACAAATAAACCCATCAGAGCCCCCGCACAGCTTTCGTGCGGGGGCTTTTCCTGTCGCCACTGGGCTTGCGTTTTTTGCCGCTTGGCGCTATGATCTAATATAGAAGAAAAAAATAAAGAGAAGCGGAAGAATTTCGTCAAATTCACTATAGCGATAATGGAGTGGGCGCGTATGGCAGGGGTCCAATTGGAACATGTGGTGCGGGAGTACACCATGGGAAGGACAACCATTCGGGCGGTAGACGACATCAGCTTTACCATACCGGAGGGGAAATACACCATCATTTTGGGGGCCAGCGGCGCGGGCAAATCTACGGTACTCAACATCTTGGGCGGCATGGACTCCCCCACCTCCGGCCGGGTGACGGTCAACGGCAGGGAGATCTCCGGCTTCAACAAGCGTCAGCTTACGGAGTACCGCCGGGAGAGCATCGGCTTTGTCTTTCAGTTCTACAACCTGATGCCCAATCTGACGGTGCTGGAGAACGTGGAGCTGGCCAGCCAGATCTGTAAGAATCCTCTGGACTCCCGGCAGGTGCTGGCCATGGTAGGGCTGGGAGACCGGCTGAACAACTTCCCAGCCCAGTGCTCCGGCGGAGAGCAGCAGCGCGGCGCCATCGCCCGTGCGCTGGCCAAGAATCCCGATGTCCTGCTCTGCGACGAACCCACTGGGGCGCTGGACTACCAAACCGGAAAGGCTATTCTGGCCCTGCTGTACGATCTGTGCAAAAAGAGCCGGAAGACCGTGGTGGTGGTCACCCACAACGGGGCGCTGGCGCCGACGGCGGACGTGCTCATTCGGATGAAAAGCGGAAAAATCGAATCTTTTGAGGAGAATCCGAGTCCGGTGCCTGTGCAGGAGCTGGAGTGGTAGGATGATCTGGAAAAACTTTGTGCGGGATCTGCGCCGCACGGCCTCCCGCCTGATCTCGGTCAGCATCATCACCATGATCGCGGTGATGGTCTATACCGCCCTCAGCGGCATCCTCACCAATATAGAGCGCATCTCCGCCTCCTATCTGGAGGGGCAGAATGTGGCGGACTACTGGCTCACAGGCGTCAATCTGGACCAGGGGGACTGCCGGACGCTGGAGGGCATCGCAGGGGTGACCGGGGTGCAGCCCCGGGTAGTTCTGGACGCGGAGGAGCGCCACGACAGCGGTGTGACGCTCCAGCTCTATGCCGTCCCCGGGGACTACGCCATCAACACGCCCTATGTGGTGGAGGGCCGCCTGCCGGAGAGCAGCCGGGAGATCGTGCTCAGCGATACGCTGGCAGGGGCCCGGGGGCTCCATCCCGGGGACTGGTACGAGTTGACACTGACGGGAACCGGCCGGTACCTGCGGGTACGGATCAGCGGACTGGTCAAAGACCCGGAGTGCCTCTACTATGTGAATACCACAACGCCGGCCCCGGATTTGACCCACTATGCCTTTGCCTATGGAAATGAGACGCTTTTGCAGGAGCTGATGGGGGCAAACCGCTACAATCAGATCTGCATCACCACCGACGGAAGCCTCTCTGCGGCGCGGCTCCGGCTGGCGGTGGACGCGGCCCTGGGGGACCGGGTCGTGAACATCCTGTCACTGGAGGACAATACCCAGGCCTACTATCTGCTGGAGATGCGGGACAATCTGGCGCCCATACTCAACATTTTCCCGGTGCTCTTTTTCCTGTGCGCGGTGCTGATGATGGTGAGCACCATGAACCGGCTGATCGAGAACGCCCGCTCGGATATCGGAACCTTCAAGGCGCTGGGGTACTCTGACGCCAAAATCATGTGCTATTATCTGCTCCATGCCCTCCTGGTGGTCGTGGTAGGGTTCCCGGTGGGCGCATGGCTGGGGCGGTATGTGTCCGCCCTGATCGTTTCCACCATCGCCATCGGGTGTGATCTGCCGCCCTATACGGTGGTACACGACTTTGCCGCCTGGGGGCGGGCTCTGGGGCTGACCGCCCTGTGCTGCATCGGGAGCGCCTGGCTGGTGGCCCGCTCGCTGCTGAAGGAGACCCCGGCCCAGTGTATGCGGCCCAAGCCGCCCAGGAGCACGAAGCCCGTGGCGCTGGAGCGGCTCGGCCCGGTCTGGCATCGGCTGGGCTTTAATCAGAAGTACATCATCCGCAATACCCTCCGCAACAAAGTGCGTATGGCCACCTGTATCTTCGGTATCGCCTTCTGTATGGCGCTGGTCTTTCTGGCCTTTGCTCTGCGGGACTCCATTCAGGCCTACTCGGACGCGCTGGCCGAGCGGCAGAACCGCTACGACCTCATGGTGGATCTGAGCACGTCGGTGACTGAGGGGCAGTACCGGCGGCTCGCCAATGACGTGGGTGTAACGGAGGCGGAGCTGGAGATGAGCACCGCCTGCTGGCTCTACACGGACTCGCAGCGGGCCACGGCGGCGCTCACAGTGACGGAGGATCAGGTCTCGCTGAAGCGGTATGACCCCTATGCCGAGGGCGCGCTCACCCTTCCGGGGAACGGGCTGGTGCTGGAGGAGTCCCTGGCGAATGAGCTGGGACTGCGGGCCGGCGACCGGGTGACGCTCCGGTTTGCCGGGGACAGCCGGTATTACTCCGTGCCTGTGGCGGAGGTCAACCGCTGTGTCAGCGGGGTCTGCCTGAGCCGCAGCCTGTGGCGGGGCCTGGGCCTGGCTTACACGCCCACGGCCGCCTACCTCACCAGCGATGGGCCGGAGGCGCTGGCCGAGCGGCTGGGGGACTATGACTTCGTGGACGCATGGCAGACCCGTCAGGCCGCCACAGCCGCCGCGGTGGAGCGGCTGAGCAGCATGTCCATGGTGGTCTATATCCTGATCCTGTTCGGCGGCGGGCTGGCCTGCATCGTCATTTACAATCTCGGTATCATGAGCTTCTTTGAGCAGCTCCGCAGTCTGGCGACCTTGATGGTGCTGGGCTTTTATGAGAAGGAGATCAAGACCCTTCAGTTGAGCGAAAACATCATTTTCGCCGTGTGTGGGATTCTCCTGGGCATCCCGCTGGGGGTTTCCCTGAACCGCATGATCCTGGCCTCCATCACCACCATGCCTCTGATGGAGGCTACCAGGCCGGCCTCTCTGGCCCTGTCCTGTGCGGTGACGCTCCTGTTCGCATTGGCAGTCAACGTGGTGATCGGGCGTAAAATGCGGGAGATCGACATGCTGGGCGCGCTCAAGAGCGTGGAATAACAAAGAGGTGGATGGAATGAAACGATTGAAACAGGGTGCGGCTGCGCTGACCGGTGTGCTGCTTCTGCTGAGCGGCTGCTCCGGCGGCGTGGATGAATACCAATGTGTGCATCCGGAGACCGGGACTCTGGTGCAGCAGCTTGTGGAGGGCACAGGGACGGTGAGCTATCGGGAGGAGTATTCCGTCATCCCTACCGTCAGCGCCAAGATCCTCTCCTGTTCCATCGAGGAGGGGGACACGGTTACGGCCGGACAGGTGCTCTATGTGCTGGACTCCGGCGCTCTGGAGGATCAGATCACCCAAGCCCGCCTGTCCCTGAACAGCGCGCAGGCATCCTATGCCCAGGCGGTGGACGCCTGTACGGATCTGACCGTTCCCGCCCATGCCTCGGGGACGGTGACGGAGGTCTATGTCCACGTGGGAGACTATGTGAATACGGGAACCGCCATCGCATCACTGGTGGACAGCGCTAACCTCACCCTGACGGTGCCCTTCGCGGCGGAGGACGCGGCGGCCATGGCCCCGGGCAATACCGCGGCGATCACCTTTCCGGGACAGGCGGGCACGGTCACCGGGTCGGTAGAACGAGTGTACGATACACCGACGGCACTCTCCGGCGGCCGGGAGGGCGTCTATGTGGAGTTTGCCTTCCGCAATCCGGGCGCGGTGCTGAGCGGGACGGCGGCTCTGGCCTCGGTGGGCGGCGCCGCCTGTATGGAGGCCGGAACAGTGGCCAACGCCACGGAGCAGTCCATCTACGCCACCCAGTCCGGCCAGGTGGCCTCTCTGCCCATCCAGGCGGGAACCGCCGTCACTGCCGGTCAGACGGTGATGACCTTGGAGAACGCCAGCCTGACCAACGCCGTAACCAACGCCTCTCTCTCGGTAGAATCGGCGCAGGTCAACCTGGCCCAACTGGAGGCCAAGCGGGCGGACTACACCGTGACGGCGCCCGTGGACGGCACGGTGCTGGAGCGCCCGTTCAAGACCGGCGACTACGCGGCGGCGGCCACCTCCCTGGCCACCCTAGCCCAGCCGGATTCCCTGTGTGTCTCTGTGGAGATTGATGAGCTGTATATCAATCAGGTGGGGGTTGGCCAACTGGCGCGGATCACCTTTGCGGACGGCCAGACCCATGAGGCGCGGGATTACGACGGGGTTGTAAGCCGTATGGATGACACCGGCGTGTCCTCCGGCGGGGTGACGGACTACAGCGTAGAGATCAGCCTGACCCGTACCGAAGAGCTGAAGGCCGGGATGAACGTCACGGTGGAGATCCTGGTGGCCCAGAGCGAGGACTGCATGAGCGTTCCCTCTGAGGCGGTGACAGGCGGTGTGGTCCGCGTGCTGCGGGACGGCGCGCGGGAGCCGGTGGAGGTGCCGGTGGAGACCGGACTGTCCGGGGACGGCGTGACCGAGATCCGCTCCGGCCTGTCGCCGGAGGATTGGGTCGTCGTGGATGCTTATTAAGATGGGGTGTCGATAGGATGGGAAACGAAATCAAGACGGTATTGCTGAAATCAGTACAACTGTACGATCCAGATCCCAAAGGGATCTGCGACCTCTTTCTGTGCGGCGGGCGGGTCGCTGCCGTCGGCCGGGGGCTAGCCCCCAACCTGCCCGGCGTGGCCGTGCTGGACGGAAGCGGCCTGACGGCCTTTCCGGGCCTGGTGGATCAGCACGTCCACTTTACCGGCGGCGGCGGAGAGTGCGGCTTCCGCAGCCGTGTGCCAGAGCTGTCCCTCACGGATTTTACTACCGCGGGTGTCACCACGGCGGTGGGACTGCTGGGCACTGACAGCGCCACCCGCAGCCCAAAGGCCCTGCTGGCCAAGACCAAGGCGCTGAATGAGGAGGGGCTCACGGCCTATTGCCTGACAGGGGCGTATGACATCCCCTCCCCTACTGTCACCGGCTCCCTGAAGGATGATGTGACCTACCTCTCAGAGGTTCTGGGCGTCAAGGTGGCACTGTCGGACCACCGGGGCGGCCACCCCACGCTTGAGCAGTTCATCCATATGGCCTGTCAGGTGCGGCTAGGGGCCCTGACCGCCGGAAAGCCCGGTGTGGTACACATCCATATGGGCAGCGGAAAACGGGGACTCGGCCTGGTCTATGACTTGCTGGAGGCCACGGATCTGCCCATCTGGCACTTCCGTCCCACCCACATGAGCCGTTGGCAGAGCGAGGCCGCGGCGTTTGCCCGGAAGGGCGGGATGGTGGACTTTACTGCCAATGCCGACCCAGAAAAGTGCGCCCTGCCTGTGCTGCGCACCATGGAGGAGGCGCCGCTGGAACGCATTACCATCAGCTCCGACGCCGGAGGGAGCATGCCGCGATGGTCGGAGGATCACTGTACCATGCTAGGCATGGGGGTGGGCAAGATGGACAACCTCCTCCCCACCATCCGCTGTCTGGTGCGGGAGCACCGAGTCCCGCCCGAACGGGCCATCCGTCTTCTGACGCAGAATGTGGCCGATGGGCTCTGCCTCTCACGCAAGGGCCGCCTAACAGTGGGAGCGGATGCGGATGTGCTGCTGGTGGACCGGGACTGGAACATCCACACGGTACTGGCCGGCGGAGAGATCATGGTGTCGGACGGGCAGGTGGTTAAACAACCCTATATTTCTTAAGAAAGCAAGTGGACGGCATTTGTGGCGGACTACCCCTTTAAGGCGGACTCCATGGAGCGTGAGTGGCGCTTTACCCTGACCGATCCGATTTGGAGTGTAACCAGGGCGCGTTTCGGCTGTGCATCTCCCCAAACGGCCAGGGGCGGGGGAGCGGATTGCGGAACCGTGCGCCGACCAGATCAGTATTCAGACGATGACCACCATGCTGATGGGATATAAGCGCCCGGACTACCTGGCCAAGATAGGGCGCCTGAACGCTGACGAAGCCACCATCGATATGCTGGAGGATACCATTGAGCAGCAAGCACCCTATATCTCCGACTATTTTTAAGAGGACGCGTCGCTTGGTGCCCTCTGCCTTAAAAAAGCATTTGCGTGCGCAATTGACCGCGCACACAAATGCTTTTTTAGCCTGTCCTACGGCGGAACCGGGCGATTAAACCAGAAGAAAAGAGCGGGGAGAGAATTTCTCCTCTCCCCGCTTCCGGGCAGATGTTACGCCTTGCCGTCGCAGCCCAGCACATGGATGAGCTTGTGCTTGACCATCTCCTTGATGTTGGCCCGGGCGGGCTTCAGATACTCGCGGGGGTCGAACTTGTCGGGGTGCTCGGCAAAGAACTGGCGGATGGTGCCGGTCATGGCCAGGCGCAGATCAGAGTCGATGTTGATCTTGCACACGGCCAGACGGGCAGCCTGGCGGAGCTGCTCCTCAGGAATACCCACGGCATCGGGCATCTTGCCGCCGTTTTCATTGATCATCTTTACGTACTCCTGGGGGACAGAGGAGGAGCCGTGGAGCACGATGGGGAATCCAGGCAGGCGCTTGGAGACCTCGTCCAGAATGTCGAAGCGCAGAGGCGGGGGTACCAATTCGCCCTTCTCGTTGCGGGTGCACTGGTCGGCGGTGAACTTGTAGGCGCCATGGCTGGTGCCGATAGCAATGGCCAGGGAGTCGCAGCCGGTCTTGGAGACGAACTCCTCCACCTCTTCGGGATGGGTGTAGTGGGACTCCTCGGCGGAGACCTGCACGTCGTCCTCAATGCCGGCCAGCGCGCCCAGCTCGGCCTCCACCACCACGCCGTGGTCGTGGGCGTACTCGACCACCTTGCGGGTGATCTCGTTGAAGGTGACTCGCTTGGCTTTTTCGTCGCTGAGGTCCAGCAGGTTCTTCAGGTGCCAGCTGATGGCCTCACCCTCACGGTCCGGGTCGGTGGCCAGATATACGGTGTCGCTGGCCTTGGAGAGTTTTTTCAGCTCATTGATAAGCTCCTCCTTACCCCGGATGGGGCGGTAGTTGGGCTCGAAGTCGTGCTCGACATCCACGCCCAGCTTGCTTTTGGGCAGGTCACGCAGATGTCCCATACTGGCCCTGACCTCGTAATCCGGTCCCAGATACTTGCCGATGGTCTTGGCCTTGGCAGGGGACTCCACGATCACCAGATTTCGGGCTGCTTTTTTTGCCATGTTCTTATCCTTCCTTTTTACAACCGGATCTCCACCGTGCGGACGAAGCGCCGTGCTCCGTGCTGCGTGGCATATCCGTCGATCTCTAATACCGTCAGGGCTGACAGCACCCGCCGAATGGGCAGGTCGGCCCGCTCCGCCACGTCATCGGTGAGCAGAGGGAGA
>ERZ1106941.3032-NODE-3032-length-10712-cov-106.040631_pt1 | contig 10712 bp, 9 predicted proteins | sample MGYA00403670_ERZ1106941 | MGnify/ENA primary metagenome ERZ1106941 (study PRJEB35170, sample SAMEA104062400) | human gut metagenome | biome: human gut; feature: human-associated habitat; material: faeces | place: Denmark | collected 2012-06-04 ... | reverse complement strand
TATCTATATCGCCATATTGCCGTTATTTTCTTCTGTCAGTAAGCTAACAGACAAGGATGGTGACTTTAAGAACTTCTTTTGACAATAGTTTATATTTATGACTATTTACGGATAGCCGATATTCGGAGTAAATAATTAAACAACTGTATATTAGCGACTAGTAGATATATCGGAGTAGGTGCTATATAACTTGCCTAGTAGATAAAAAACGGTGGTGATAGAAGCTGTTAGTTATCCTGCCGATTTTTAGTACGCCAATCATTAAACAAATGATGGTAGTATTAGTAATAGTAGTTATATCTAATTTAGCTGTTATTTTGCGGAACTAGTACATTAGTTAAAATAAACAGTATAGCTAATAGCGATACGACTGCGGTGTACATTAGTTAGTAGTAAAGGGGTACTAGTGGTTTCCCACTTGCACTTTAGCTAATAGAACTGGATAGACTGATTTATAAGATGTTTGTAGTTCTGGATGGGATATATAAAGTACTTATTGAAAAATATTTTAAGAAGTTTTTTATATTACGGATATATTACATACCTTTGTGATGCTGATACGGCGGCATTTGCTTTAGCGGTAATTTTGCCGTATAATATTTTAATACATATTTACTATGAATCAGAATTTAAACGTATCAGCTAAAACATTTGTACAGGTTATTAATGAAGGTCGCCAAAAGCAATCCGATTTGTATGGAAAGTGGTTTTCTTCTAAAGAAACTGGTGAACAGCTAATCCGAAAAGCGCAACAGTATTTGGATGCCTATAGAAAGTATGTTGAATATTTGGAGAAAGTTGTAGAACTGAATCCTAGAGATTTGGATATGGAACTGAATCTTTCCAAATTTGATAGCATATTGCAGGATGCTTCACCAGAAGTTAGAGAAGCCTTTCTTTCCAAATACCGCAACTAATGTTTTAGGCTACTACTTCGGTGGTAGCCTTTTTAATTTGTAAGGCATGAATATAACAGAATACGCAGAGAATTTATTTAATCTGGCATATAGCCAAGAAATGATAGATTTCATTACTAATCTAGGCGATATTAGTAGTGATGAATGGCGTATGAAAGTTACTGCCATACGAGGATATTACTTCTTTGTATTCTATAAAAGTACTAACCAGTTCTTCATAGTAGGATATATGAGAAGAGGTAATAATACTACCGACTTTGTTTATATCAATTTGAATAATGCCTTTATTTTGTCGCAGCATTTGTTATCCAGATTCCGCAAAAGAGTAGTGGCAAATGGCATAAAGTATGATTTAAGAGGTCAGATGTTTGATATACTGGAACACTCCATACAGACGCTTATTAATATCAATGAAGAAATGTATCTATGTAATACTGGCATATCAGATAAATATAACGATAATTATTTTGCTTGGACTAAATTCGGACTAATACCAGTAATAAGATATAGCGATATTGTGTTTTGTGGTACTACGTTCATATCTGTAGATATGTTGAATGAGAAGCAAAAAGAGTTATGGGATAGTGTTCACTCCAAGTTGCTAGAACATAACTTATTGAGAGGCAATAGGAAATAATTATAATGATATAGATAATTGTCATCTTATCTTTTTCTAAGACTTAAGACTTTTCGTATAAAAAACTAGATGGTTAAACATTTGATATTTTAACTATCTAGCTTATTTTTAGATTGTTATAACAATGAAAGTGTTTTTGGGATTGCTCCTCCCACTAGTTATGCCAAAGGACGAACGGGGCGGTTATAGTTTGTATGACATCAACGCCAAGCTAAATCATCGCTTTAGTGAACAAGATCGCCTTTTCATCTCTTTCTATAAAGGAAAAGACCACGTCTACTATAAATACAAAGATGAAGATAAGTTCAAGCAAACTCACAATTGGGGAAACATATTACTGAACACACGCTGGAATCATGTTTTCACACCCCAACTATTCAGTAATACTACGCTGGCATACAATCGTTATGTTTTTGATATCAAACAAGAGGAAACTTCCAGCATACAACAACCTGATGGTTCCACAATCATCAATGGTTCCAACAATCTGTTTCACTCCGGCATCAGTGATCTTAGCATTAGTACGGATTTTGATTATCATCCGTTACCGGCACACAACATCAAATTTGGAGCGAAATACATATATCATCAGTTCGCTCCGGAAGTGCAGACCGTAAATCAACACAATTCCGACAATGGATATCCACAAACTAACGACAATTATAGTTTGAACAATTCTCATATCCATGCTCATGACTTTTCCTTGTATGCCGAAGATGATCTTATTCTGAACGAACATTGGAAAATAAATGCCGGATTGCACTTTTCATTTTTTAATGTACAAAAACAGACTTATCTTTCTTTGCAACCCCGTCTTTCCATAAGTTTCCAAGCGACCTCAAATATCATCTTAAAAAGTTCTTTTTCACAGATGAGCCAGTGTACCCAATTATTATCTACTGCATCACTGGCCATGCCTTCCGACCTTTGGGTGCCCGTCACACGCCACATCCGCCCCATGAAATCTTTTCAATATGCTGTAGGAGTATACTATACCGGTATCAAGAATTGGGAATTTTCCATAGAAGGATACTATAAAGATATGTATAATGTATTAGAATATAAAGACGGAGAAAGTTTTCTAGGTTCTTCCCATAACTGGGAAGACAAAGTAGAAATGGGCAAAGGACGTTCATTCGGAGTGGAGTTTATGGCACAAAAAACTGCAGGGCTCCTTACTGGATGGATTAATTACACCCTATCCAAATCCGACCGGCAATTCAGTACGGACGGGATCAATAATGGTAAACGTTTCCCTTACCAATATGACCGCCGACATACCTTGAATCTCACTCTAAATTATCAATTGACACGACGGATCGACTTCAATATGTCATGGACTTATGCATCAGGTTGCATGGCAACACTTCCTACAGAGAAGACACATACAGAACTACCACCTACCAATGTACCACCTTCCTGGATTATGGATAATTTGAACAAAGGAGATATGGATCATTCTAGTTCACGAAATAACTACAGATTGCCTGCAAGCCACCAATTGAATATAGGATTCAACTTCCATAAACAGACCCGGCACGGAGAACGGATATGGAATATCAGTATCCTAAATGCCTACAATGCCATGAACCCCAACTTTGTCTATATCAGCAGGGAAGCACAAACAGGAAAGCCTATATTGAAAAAAATGACAATCTTGCCATGTATTCCTTCATTTTCATACACTTATAAATTTTAAAATCCAATGAAAAAATACTTTTTATTTCTTTGTGTATTTGTTATTTTAAGCGCATGTACCAATACCATTGGTTATTTACCCGATGATGAACCTAAAAAACTGATCGTAAATGCCATGATGCAAACTGAAAATAACGATAACCGGATTTATCTGCATTACACAGGATGGACAGCTACCACTCCTGTCACCGATGGTATCATACACCTGTATATCAACGGAAAACTGTCAGAAACAATCACTGCGGAAGATGATTACTACCCAGTAAAAAGCATATTCCGAACAGGAGATAAAGTGAAAATAGAGGCTTCTTCAGAAAATGGTAAATATAAAGCAAAAGCGGAAACACGCATCAGTGCACCCTTACAGATTATAAATGTAGATACAACCTATATAAGTTTAAGAGATTATAACAGCTGGGTAGGAGGCAAGCCTGTATATGACAATTATCTTCGGCTTAACATTCAATTAAAACAACCCGATATAGAGGCAGAGAATACATACTATCGTCTTGAAATAAAACAGATTTTTTATTCTCATAAATGGCATGACGGCAGGGACACTCTCAGTATTGACACGACTTATAACTATAATTATATTTATGACACCGCCTTGACAGACGGCAAACCCGGACATGCTATAGATGAAGGATTCGAGCTTATTCAGAAATGGAACAATTATTTTGGCCTTTTTAAAAGCTGTTATTTTAAAAACAGGGAATATAACATGACGATAGATTTAAAAGAAGACATCAACTATATACATATAGATTCTCAGAAAGCAGAGCGATATATCAGTATCCGGTTTTACAGTATTTCAGAAAGCGAACATAGATATTTGTATGCCATGTCCTCTGCATTAGATTTTGATGCCGAAAATTTTATTTATGCAGTTCCCCTTATTCCCAATAATATAAAAGGAGGAATAGGTATATTCAGTATTGCCAACCAAGTAAAATACAAATTGAAAGAAGAAAATTGCCAAGACAGATACTAAGAAGAAGGCTTCAGTTCCTCTCATACAATAAATCAAAACTAAAAGTTCTAAAATGAATAGCACATCTATTTACATTTTAGTAGCTTTGCATCCGATTATAACATTAACAAACATGCCCAACACGGCAATGGAGGCAACTGAACTACTCAAAGAAATACAGAAGCATGATTCCCAACAGGCTTTCCGGTCTTTATACGATATGTATTATGACCGTTTCTTTCGTATCGCCTTTTATTACCTTCAACGGGATGAATGGGCTCAAGAAGTAATTTTAGATGTTTTTACCACGCTTTGGAATCATCGAAAAAGTCAGCTTATTCCCGATGATTTTAATAAGTACAGCTATATATTAATAAGAAATGCCGCTCTGAACTATTTGGAAAAAGAACAAAGGAGGGAAGCCTCGCCTCTGGAAAATATGCCGGAAATATCTTCTTCCAACCTTTCTCCTGAAGAACAAATGATGAATGAAGAGTTATTTAACATTTATGAGAACTCACTGAATGAATTACCTGAACGTTGCCGAACAATCTTTATTAAAGTCCGCGAAGAAAAACAAAGTTATGCTTCCGTTGCCGAAGAACTTAATATAAGCCCTAAAACAGTAGATGCCCAGTTACAAAAAGCTGTAACCCGACTCAAAGAAAAAATTAACAATTATTTTAGAAATAGACGATAGGGAGTTTTCCAGATTCTCCTGTCTTTATCAATAGAAACTAATAAACTAAAAAGACATGAGAACAAATACACGTTTAGTATTACCATTTTTTTATGCCCTGCTTATAAGTGCATGTAGTAACAACGACAACTATCCCAAAGAGTATATAGGCTTTGAAAAACAATTCATATCACACACCTATGATACAAAGAACGAGGAAGAAACCCTTACTTTAAAAATAATAGCTGCCGAAAAACAAGACACAGACCGTAAACTGACCATTAGCAGTTCTACAAGTAACAATAGCTTCCACATTCAAAATGCCCATCCGGTCATCTTGAAAGGAAAGAAATCAGTAAAAATAGATATCATTCTTTATCCTAAACAAATAAAAAGCGTACAACGTATCATACGGTTGATCTGTACTCCTGACGGAAAAGACGCAAAAATTTCTGAAATTTCTATCCGTCTGCAAAAGAAGTAGTATCTTTGTCCTGCAAATAAAATAACATGAATTCACCGAAATCAGACAAAGAACTGGACGAATGGTTGGAATTATTATCTTCTTCCACTCATTCACCGCAGGGAAAATTCTCGGCGGAGAAAAGTTATAATATATTGCAACAACGTCTTCAACCGGCATACCGCAAGCACAAAATACTTTCCATTCGGTATACAGTTGCTGTGGCTGCCGGTTTCGTCCTGCTTATAGGTTTCGGTTGGATGTTTTATTTTTACCAACGTCCGGTACGTACACTGATTGTTTCCACCAATATACAAACTCAATGCATCCAATTACCGGATGGCTCTAAAGTAACCCTAAACCGACATTCCCAATTGAGCTATCCGGAAACTTTCAACAAGGAACGAATCGTAAAGCTGAATGGAGAAGCTTATTTTGAAGTCAGTAAAAATCCTAAAAAACCATTTCGTGTCAAAGCAAATGGAGTTACCATCAGGGTATTAGGCACGCATTTTAATGTCAATGCCTATGCCGCCGATTCTTTAGTAGAAACAACCCTGCTGGAAGGTAGTGTATCCGTCAGTAACAATGCCAACGGTAAACAAATGATATTAAAGCCCAATGAAACAGCCATTTATCGTAAATCGACTGGAATATTGTCTATGCACATTAATGCAAATGCACAGAACGAAATAAGTTGGCGTGAAGGTGTTCTTTCTTTTAATGACATATCTATGGGAGAAATCGCTCGTCAACTATCCCATCATTTTAATGTCACCATACAGATAAAAAGCGAACAGTTACGTAATTATAAATTAAATGCACGTTTCAAGCAAAACGAAACGTTGGAAGAAATTCTAGAAATGTTGGCTCCCATCGTAGGTTTTACTTATCACATGCCCCAATCCAATCTTATTGAACTAAAGCAAGAAAACTAAAAAACAAATGATTTCTTCACTTTATAAGAAACACAGTATCACTTTTTTTTACTTAATGCTGTTACTAGTCTTTTCCCATTCATTCATATCAGCACAAACTCCGGATATGCCTTTTAATATTTATCTGAAACAGGCTAGTTTAAAGGAGTTTACAGCTAAAATAGAACAACTGTCAGAGTATTCTTTTATTTATGGCGAAGAAGTTGTACTCAAACATCCCATAACTCTCGATCTGAAAGAAACCCCATTAACAACTATTCTACAAACAGCTTTCATTAAACAAGACATCAGTTTCGAGATTACCAAACACCATATCATATTGAAAAAAACAACGTCACTTCCTATAAAACAACATTTTACACTAAACGGTTATGTATTGGACGAAATATCGAAAGAAACACTGATAGGTGCCAATATCTATGACCAGCAAAATAAACAAGGAACAATCACAAATCCATTCGGATTCTTCAGTATCACACTGCCCGAAGGAAACACTGAACTGAATTTTTCCTATATAGGTTACGGTTCAAAACAAATAGCATTGTATTTATGTAAAGATACGCTGCTGACTGTCCAACTTAAAAACGATAATACATTGGAAGAAATCGTTGTCCTTTCTGATAAAATGGAAACAGGCTTTCAAAGTAGCCGTATGGGAGCAAACAATATACCTTTGACACATATTAAAAATACCCCTGCTTTACTGAGTGAGGCAGATGTATTAAAATCAATCCAGCTTCTGCCCGGTATACAAGGAGGTATAACCGGTACCAGTGGCCTGTATGTACGTGGAGGAAGTCCCGATCAGAATCTTTATCTGCTAGACGGTGTACCCTTATATAATGTGGACCATACACTAGGTATTCTCTCCATCTTTACCCCAGAATCGGTCAAGAAAGTCGATTTGTATAAAAGCAGTTTTCCTGCCCGTTACGGAGGAAGACTGTCCTCCGTCATTGATGTACGCACTAACGATGGAGATATGAGGAATTATCACGGCAGTCTGACCATCGGGCTGCTGACTTCCCGAATGCACTTTGAGGGTCCTCTATGGAAAGACCGGACATCATTTATTATTTCTGCCAGACGCAGTTATGCCGATTTAATTATCAAGCCTTTCATGGATAAAGATACGAAAGGAGGTTACTACTTATATGATATCAACACAAAACTAAATCATCGATTCAGTGACCGTGACCGCCTGTTTTTCTCCTTTTATCATGGCAAAGATCATGCCAGCTTTACAAATACTTCTTCTTATTACTTTGAAGAAGAAAAGGAGACAGACACAAGAGAGAGACAAGTCATGGCTTGGGGAAGTACATTAGGGGCATTACGTTGGAACCACATAGTCAGTAATCGTCTGTTCCATAACATCACCCTATCCTATAACCGTTTCCGATTCAATATAAAAAACAATTTCACGTCCGCCAACAAACACCTTGACAGCCAATATTATTCCGGTATAGAAGATTGGGGATTAACATCTGACTTCGACTTTCATCCATCCCCCTCCCATTTCATCAAATTCGGAGGAAACTATCTCTACCATACGTTCCGCCCCGAAACCCAACATACATTTGTGCACTCTCCGAATGAACAAGAACAACCTGATAAAACATACACCATCGGAGGAAATGAAGCGACACACTCACACGAAATTTCCCTTTATGTAGAAGATGATTTCAAATGGAACGAACAATGGAAAACAAATATAGGCGCACATTTCTCACTCTTCCAAGTACAAAAGCACACTTATGCCTCCTTGGAACCTCGCATTACCGTTAGTTTCAAAACCAGTCCCAACCTTACTTTCAAGGCGGCCTATACCCACATGACACAATATGTACATTTACTTTCTTCATCCAATCTCTCTCTCCCCACTGATCTATGGGTACCGGTCACACAGAAGATCCGCCCGATGCAAGCATGCCAATTTTCTATCGGGGGTTACTATACAGGTATTCAAGGATGGGAGTTTTCTGTAGAAGGCTATAGCAAAATGACGAAAAACGTATTGGAATACAAAGATGGTAATACTCTAGTCGGTAATTCCATTCATTGGGAAGAGAAAGTAGAAATGGGCAAAGGACGCAATTTCGGCATAGAATTCATGCTGGAAAAGAAAACCGGACGTACTACCGGATGGATAAATTATACTTTGGCTAAAGCCGACCGTATATTCAGTAAAGGAAATGTAAATGGAGGGAAACGTTTTCCCTATAAATACGACAGACGCCACTCCGTGAACATCACGATAAACAGGCGCCTCAACAAAAAAGTATACATGAGCGCTTCTTGGATTTACGCTTCAGGAAATACTGCCACCCTGCCCAAAGAGAAAGCAACCATCATTCTCCCCGAAGGAAGCTATGGATGGGGACATATGGGAAATACAGGCAACGGGGTTGTTTTTCCCATTGAATATAGCTCTTCTCGAAATAACTACCGTCTGCCCGCCAGTCATCAGTTGAATCTAGGATTCAACTTTCACAAAAAGACAAAACATGGAGAACGGATTTGGAACGTCAGTATTATGAATGCCTATAACTCTTTGAATCCCAATCATGTATTTATAGATTATTACACGGATGAGCAATCGGAAGGAAAAAAGATTCCTGTGATACAAAAAGTCACTCTCCTTCCCTTCTTACCTTCATTCTCATATACTTATAAATTTTAAGCAATAATGAAAAAAGCACTTTTACTCCTTTCATTTGTTCATTTATTGGCCGCCTGTACCAATGATATAGAAATATTGCCTAATGATGAATCTCAAAAGCTCATCGTCAACGCTCTGATAAACGCAAACAAAACGAACAATGCTATCTTTTTAGCTTTATCCGGCTATCACGAACCCCAAGTAGTAAAAAATGGAATTATTCACCTTTATATCAATAATGTATTATCGGAAACAATTTCGGAATGTACCTATCGTCCTAACAATGATTCACCGTTAGACTATCAAAATTATTTTTACCAGATAAGCAGCCGTTTTAAAACCGGTGATCAAGTACGTATCGAAGTAGAAACCAAAGACGGAAAATATAAAGCGAATGCAGAAGCAACAGTATATGAGCCCATTGAAATTATCAAAGCGGACACCATTGAATCTAATCATTCTCTATCAGAGACTTCGGAAAGCCTTTGGATATATCAAGCAACAAAGTGGAAAATAAAATTACAAACTTCCACCACAAACCATTCCCAATATTACCGGGTCAACATAAAACAAACATATACTTACCACCTTACTAACCGCAAAACTTTACAAGACTCCACTGCTATCTCCACCCAATGGGAATGTAGCGGATATTATGACACTGCATTAATGGACGGAAAACCTGGCACTCCCAACAACTCTGATCCTATCATTAATTTCATCCCCACTATAAACAACTATTATAATGTATTCAATGATGCTTACTTTACCAACAACCAATATACCATGACTTTAGACAGTTGGTATAGTTTCCTATTAGACAATAAACTATATAAAATTAAAAAGATAACTGGAAAAGCTATCATACAATATTATGCCATATCCCCGGCTGAATATCAATATTTACGAGCCGCCAATGCATATGCCGACCATGACAGTAGCAACCTGTTGGAAACACCTGTCATCTTTCCCAATAACATCAAAGGAGGAATAGGTATTTTTGCCATAGAAAATCCGACAGAAACAAGCATTCCTTTAAAATCCATCGAAGATTATTAGAAAGCTTTGCCACTTTCGAATCTCTGTTAAATTATTTATCTTCCAATGAAATCTGAAAAGGAGAAGCCGGTAGTCCGGTTCTATTTTTCAAATTCGCATGAACCGGATTATCATCCCAACCATAACGTACCGTTACAGGATGAGGGATATCTTTATGCCATACCGCCACCTGATTCCCATTAACGACAACTGCTTCCGCCCACTGAAAATGCCCATCGGCACCGGCTATCGCAAATCCCTTCAATTCATCTACCGCCCATAATTTATCAGTCCCGGCTTCGAAAGAAAGAACAGCCTTTCCTTCATGATTGACAGTCATACCCGTACACATAGGCCCACTGTGCACACTCTTTTTATCACCATACACCCTTCTTTTCACCAACAGGGAGATACGTCTTGCCAGTTCTTTTTTGTTTAATGGATGAATGTCGTTCCACTCGCCCAAATCAATCGCCACCGCCAAAGCTGCATTCGGGACTTTCAACGCCACTCGCCGTTGCGCTTCACGCAAAGCCGCCCAATTACTTTCTACCGGGTGTGGATGTGTCTGCATGAAATTGGCCAACTGTACAATGAAGAAAGGCAGTTCTTTATCGGCCAGTTTCTCACGCCAATCGGCAATCATGGCAGTCAGCAATTCCTCATATTCATTAGGACGGCCCGTATTCGTTTCTCCCTGATACCAC
>ERZ1106941.3031-NODE-3031-length-10713-cov-4.642804_pt1 | contig 10713 bp, 10 predicted proteins | sample MGYA00403670_ERZ1106941 | MGnify/ENA primary metagenome ERZ1106941 (study PRJEB35170, sample SAMEA104062400) | human gut metagenome | biome: human gut; feature: human-associated habitat; material: faeces | place: Denmark | collected 2012-06-04 ... | reverse complement strand
GCTGCCTGCGCTCCGGAACCGGAGGCCATGGCAGGTGCTGCTGGGGGCATTGGGCATCTCGCTCTTCATCGAGGGGATGCAGTACCTCACCATGCGGGGGATGTTCGACACGCTGGATATCCTTCTGTACATTCTGGGCATCAGTCTGGGAGCGCTGCTGTTCCGGCTGCTGCGCCTGAAAATCGAGTAACCAAAGGAGCATTTCATGGAGATTCTGGTTCTTTCCGATTCCCACGGCAAGGTAGATCACATGGTCCGGGCCGTGGAGCAGTTCCATCCCCGGCAGGTGCTGCATCTGGGGGACTGCGTCCGGGACGCTCAGGCGCTGGAGCGGCAATTCCCCCAGCTGCCGGTGACCATGGTTCCCGGCAACTGCGACTGGGGCCAGACCGGAGAGCCGGAGCGCCTGCTGGAGATAGAGGGCGTCCGCATCCTCATGCTGCACGGCCACACCCGTCAGGCTTGTCCTACCGAATATGTCCCTCTATTAAGTAGTACATTTTTCGGGTAAAACGACGTGGCCTTTTATAATTTTTTTTCAAAATATTTTTCCAGACTCCTAAGGCCACGACGAATACTGTCTTTTACAGAGTTTTCAGAGCAGCCCTCCTTCCTGGCGATATCAGCTTTGCTCATACCGAGGAAAAAGTGTTCATAAATTCGATGGCGCTGTTTCTCCGACAAGGCAGACAATCCTTTGAAAATCAGTTCCGACGTCTGCTGCTGTTCTAAAATTTCCTCTGGTGTGGGCTGGTCCATCAGCGCATCCCTCTCTATGCCCTCGTGTCCTTCCAGGGAATAAAATGCTTGATAACGGTATGTACGAATCCGGTACGCTTCTTCCAGCAAAGTATACTCCCGAAGCAGCAAAGCGACTTCATCCGGCACTTCAACGATCACATCCGATGTATAAAACGGGTAATAGTCCCGCAGATTGATTTCTTTCATGGGTATTTCCTCCAATTTCAATTTGTTTGAGTGGATAAGCAAAATCGAAATCAGAGGGCGGGGAGCGGCATCCCGGACAGCCTTCTGTAACACAGGCAGCCGGAAGGCTTGTATGATCCGCAGATAAGAAAAAAGCGCGTACCTGTTTTGCTATAGGTGCGCGCCAAATGGAACAATTTGATGATTGCGGGGAGAAAAGATAAAAATATGTCGATACAAAAAGCGCCGCAGCCTTTTGAGCTGCGGCACAAAAATATATTTGATTATATCGTTGTCGTTTCCTGTGGAAATATAAGACTTTCCCAATGCACATGTTCGCCCCCATATCTGGGGGAACATAAACAGATCAGTCAATATGTGTGAATATTTCCCCCAATCTGTTTCTTTGGGGACATTATATAAGGTATAACTATCAGCTTCCTTGTACTTGTCTTTCAGAATACTCCAATATTCTCATTTTTTATTATTGACTTTTTGAGAATTAAATTTATATCCAACACCACGAACGCTGGTTACGTATTCTGGCACATCAGGGGAGATTTGAAGTTTCTGACGCAATCGGCTCATAAGATTATGGATGGCCTGCGCCGTGACATCTATATAATCCTCATCCCACACATGGTAAGCGATGGTTTCAAAAGTCAGTACCCGCCTCCGATTGATAATCAGAAGATGGAGAGCATCAAACTCTTTAGCAGTCAGATCAATTTCCTGATCGCGGATACATACCGTTCTCCCTTCCAGGCAGAAATACAAATCGCCGTCCCGGATTTCTGTTAATGTCTGTATAGAATCTGCCTGTGCAGGAGAGTTGTTGAAGACATCAGGAAGACTGCCGGAAAAAGAACAATCCTGTATATTTCTGGTAATAACATAAGAAGTCAGTTCTTTTTGCTGTTTTTCATCAAGTAAGACAAACAGCTTCTCGGCAATATCTCCACCGGACTCTGACAAGTCAAGCACTGCTAATTTCCCATGCTGTCACCACCTCTTTCGTTCTCTAAAGTCTCTTTCAATTTTTGAAACGACTCATCGCTGATAACATGCTCAATTCGACAGGCGTCTTGTTCGGCGATATTCCTATCAACTCCCATAAAAACAAGCTGCTCTGTAAAAAACAAATGGCGTTCATAGATTTTCTCGGCAATCCCCAGACCTATGGCGGTCAGATGGAGGAATCCATCATCATCCACAGTCAGAAAACCGCCGCTTTTCAAAACGCCCACCGCATGACTGACACTCGGTTTGCTAAAGCCCATGTGCCGGGCAAGGTCAATGGAGCGGACCATGCCTTGTTTCTTTTGGAGTATCAGCACAGCCTCCAGATAATCCTCCCCGGACGCATGAATCTTCATAGGACCTCCTATCCTCAAAGGTTATACCGCCCAGCCAAGGCTCTCCTGCTGGATGTAGAACAACTTGTGATACAAACCTTTTTTCTTCATCAGTTCATCATGTGTGCCGCATTCCACCAATTTTCCATTGTCGAGGACAATGATCTGGTCGGCATCCACAACGGTACGAAGCCGGTGAGCAATCATAATGACCGTCTTGCCCTCCACCAGTTTTGCAATGGCCCGCTGGATTAAAACCTCGTTCTCCGGGTCAAGGGATGCGGTTGCCTCGTCCAGAAGAATGATCTGGGCATCTTTCAGCAGCGCGCGGGCAATGGAAATCCGCTGACGCTCACCACCAGAAAGCGTGCTGCCGTTCTCTCCAAGGACAGTCTGATAACCGTCCGGCAATCTCTGGATAAATTCGTCACAGTATGCCGCCTTTGCCGCCGCCATGACCTGCTCCTCGGTAGCGTTCATGTTGCCTACACGGATATTGTTAAAAACAGTGTCGTTGAACAATGTCACATCCTGAAATACAAAGGACATACAGCGCATCAGGTGTTCCGGTTCAATGGTGCGAACATCCATACCACCAATGGAAATCTGACCTTTTCTTACATCCCAAAAGCGGGCAATGAGTTTGGAAATTGTGCTTTTGCCGCTGCCGGAAGGCCCTACCAGGGCCGTTACGCTGCCAGCAGGAATAGAAAAAGACACATCCTTGATAACATCGTCCTGGTTATATCCGAAAGTGACATTTTTCAGTTCAATGTCATACTTGGATACATCCTTATCCTCGCCCTCCATAGCGGGCGTGGTCAGCAGGGTACGCATACGGTTGGTGACAGTCTCCAAATGAAACAGAGAAGTCAACTGTGAGAGAATGGCAAGGATCGGGCCGTAAATCTGCGTGGAGAACATGAGCAGCACCAGCAGAGGGAGCAATTCGATTTTGCCGCCGGTTATCAGCACCGTTCCAATGAAAATAGTAATGCCAAGCCCTGCTTGCAGGATCAGGCTGGCTCCCTGAACCAGAATACCGGAGGCCAGTTCCACTTTAATGGCGATTTTTTTCATGGCCTGGAGTGCTTTATCCAACGCATCAAAGCGGGAACCGCCAAGACCACAAGATTTGATGATCTTAATACCTTCCAGGTATTCCTGAATCTGGCTGGACGCCTCCAGTTTCACATCCACCTGTTTGTCAAACAGATGAAGTTGCAGCTTGCGCCCGCCCAAGATGATAAGGAATGTAACCGGCATCGTGCAGAAAATCGCAAGGGCCATGCGCCAATCAAAAAACGCCAGACAAATACAAGTCAGAGTAACAGAGATTATATTCGCAATCAGCGGCGGGATGGTACTGCTGAGCATGGATTCCATGCTGCTGCAATCCGCCATCATGTTTGTGGTAATGTCGGACAAATCCTTTGTGTTAAAGAAGCTCATGGGGAGCTTGCGAAGATGCTCCGCGATCCGAAGTCTGGTCGTGCTGGCCTCCTTATAGGAAGCAATATAGGTTTTCCTATAATCGTTTTTCGCGGCCAGAAACACCAGAATAGCCGCCACCAGCCCCAAGCCGAGCAATTTCCACAATGCGGCCCACGAAATTGTTTCTCCAGTAAATGGCTTTAACAACTCCCAAAAGAGCAGGCAGGCTACCATAGACGGAAGCAACAGCGCAATATTAGTTATTGTGCAGGCCGTAATCGCTTTTTTCAGGTCGGAGTAGCCTTTCTCCGACAGCATTAACTTTTCTTTCAGCTTACTCATAGATCACACCGCCTTTCCTGTGCCAATTTTCCAGTTGATCGACTCCGTATAGCTGCTCCACATCTGCGCGTATTTTCCGTCCTTCTTCAGCAGCTCGTCATGGGTGCCGGATTCAATCAGACAGCCCTTTTCCATGATAAGGATCTGGTCAGCATTACGAATCGTAGACAGGCGATGGGCGATCATTACAACCGTTTTATTCTGAATCAGCTTTTCAAAGGCTTTTTGAATCAGGTACTCGTTCTCCGGGTCGCTGAACGCAGTTGCCTCGTCCAGAACGATAATGGGCGCGTCTTTTACGATAGCCCTTGCAATGGCAATCCGCTGGCGCTCACCACCGGAAAGATGGACGCCGGTGCTGCCGATTACAGTCTGATACCCGTTCGGAAGCTGCTCAATAAATTCATGGCATCTTGCAGCCTTTGCCGCCGCAATCACCTGTTCTTCCGTAGCATCTGGATTTCCCATACGGATGTTATCCAGGATGCTCTGCTTGAACAGGAACGTATCCTGAAATACGAAGCTGACCTTATCCATCAGCGCATCCAGCGGAATGTCCCGAATGTCAACGCCGCCGATCTGAATACTTCCGTCCGTCACATCATAAAACCGGGAGATCAGGCTGGCGATGGTACTCTTACCGCCACCGGAGGGGCCGACAATGGCTGTCACCTTGCCCTGATCCGCAAAGAAAGAAACATGAGACAGGGCCTTGACCTGGGAATCGGCTTCGTAGGAAAAGCTGACATCCCGGAAAGCAATCCCATAGTTTTCGATTGTTGCCGCCGTACTCTTTTCGGGCAGGACCGGGATACGCAGGATTTCATCCATACGCTCCACGCTGCCGTCAATCTGCGTAAAGGACTCCGAGATATACATGATCTTATTCAGAACACCGGAAATCGCATGGACAATAATCAGGTAGAAAATGAATGTCAGCGAATACTCCCTGAAATCCGTAGTATGCATCCCGATCAGAACACCCACCGGAATCAAAAGCAGATAAATATTGTTGATGATTGTGGTAAAAGCAGGCATACAGTTCTGCCAGCCCAATGCGTATTCCAACACGAAAGAGGTATAGTCTGTAATGGATTTGCTCAACCGCTTAAAGGAATCGGCGGTCTGATTAAATGCCTTGATCTCCGACATACCGCGCACATATTCCACGGAGGCGCTGTTCATGTTTTCCTGAGCGGTCTGGAAACGGTGCATTTTTTCCTTTGCTTCTCCGTTGAAGCCTGCAAACTGCACAATAAAGGCCAGAACAATACCGACCAGGCAAACCACTCCATACCGCCAGTCAATTCCGAGAAGAATGATGACCAGAACAAGCGGTGCGACCAGCGAGGCCACAAAGTCCGGGAGCTGGTGAGCGATGAATTTCTCAACGCTTTCAATGTTTTCGTCCATGATTTTTCTCATTTTGCCGCTGCCCAGGGTCAGATGATACCCAAGGGGAATATGCATGATGTGGTCGGCAAAGGCTACCTTCAATTCATAAAGCGTTCCAAACGCCGCAACGTGGGAACACAACAGGGCAAAAAAGTAAAATACGATGTTTCCCAAAATTCCAGCCAGGGTCAGCCATCCCCAGGTCGAAATCGTGGAAACATTCAAGAGCGACATATCCGGGTAAACAAACAGGATTTCCCGAATGATGTAGTAGATTGATAAGTACGGTACAAAAGAACAGATCGCAGCCAGCGCCGCCAAAAAACCTGCCAGGAACACCAGCCCTTTATGGCCGGAAGCCAGTTCCAGGCAGCGTGCCAGTCCGGTTTTCGCTTTCGGCTGCTTCTCGTTTTGCTGTGCCATTTCTAACCCTCCTTTTTGTCATATCCAATTTTGTCTAAAAGAAGCTCTGCGCCTCTGATTTGAAAATCATCGGTAATGCAGCCGTTCTCCAGGCGTATTGCCCGCTCACAGCAGGCAAGCGCACACTCCGCATCATGGGTAATGACGATAATGGTGCGCCCCATCTTTGCCAGCTTGCGGATCATCCGGCTGACATTCCGCATATTCGTACCGTCCAGCCCGCTTGTCGGTTCGTCCAGTACGATGATCGGCGCTTCGTGCATCAGCGCCACGCCAAGGGCCAGCCGCTGCTTTTGCCCTCCTGACAGCGTGGAGGGATGCTGTTTGACAAACGGCATCAGCTCCAGGGCCTCCAGAATTTCCTCCGCCGCTTTTTTCCGCTCTGGGCTGACCTCTGCGCCGGTAGTCAGTTCATCCAGCAGGTCCTCACCGAAAAGCTGGCTGTCTAAATCCTGGGGAATGTACCAGACCTTTCCCAAGCGGCCTTTCGATCTACAATGCTTTCCGAACAAAACGACTTCGCCGGATTTCTCTTTCAATAGCCCTGCCAGGATTCGTCCTATGGTGCTTTTGCCCGTCCCGTTAGGGCCGATCAGGGCTACCACTTCTCCCTTACGGCATTGAAAGTCAACATCCTTTGCCACAATCGTCTCACCAAAAGAGTGGTTCAGCTTTTTCACTTCCAGAACAACCTCGCTGGTTGCCGCAGACGGGATTTCTGCCTGCTCTATCTGGTGCAGGTCAGGAGTGCGAAGCCCCAGCGCCCGGATTTCCTCATTGGACAGGGCTTTCATCTGCTGCGCGGTAAATTCCCGCACAATTTTCCCTTTCTGCACACACAGGAAGCGGTCTGCCAGATCCATCAGATAATAAAGCCGATGTTCTGCTATGATAATGGTTTTTCCCTGCTGCTTCAAAGCGCGGATAATGTCTGCAAAGCGGTAGGTAGATGCAATATCCAGATTGGCGGACGGTTCATCCATGACATAGATTTCCGGGTCAATCGCCTCCGCAGACGCAATCGCAACTTTCTGGCGCATCCCATAAGACAGGCTGTGCAGACTGTGATCCAGAATGTCCTGAATTTTGATGTCTGCCGCTGCCCGGTGAACATGGTTCCGAATTTCCTCATGGGAATAACCGTAGTTTTCACAGCCGAAAGCAACCTCACCGGCAACCTCATTGGCGAAAAACTGGCTCCTGGGGTCTTGAAATACATTCCCTGCGATTTTGCCGCGCTCCCAGGACGGAATCTCTTTCAGCGGTTTTCCGTCCACAAAAACCTCTCCGCTTAATTCCCCCTCGTAAAAGTAGGGGATCAGGCCGTTAATCACTCTCGTCAAAGAGCTTTTCCCGCTCCCTGATGGGCCGGTCATAACAATGACCTCCCCAGCGGCAATGTCTAACGATATGTGTTCCAGTTGATTTCCGTTCCCGCCATAGGAAAAGGTCAGGTCACGGATCATAATTTCTTTTCCCATTCCATTCCTCCTATAAAAGACAGCAGCACACGGCAGCTCCCACGCTGACAACAATCAAAAAGTAATCCAGCGCAGCGATCCGGCTGACATAGTAGCTTTCTTTCTTGTAGGGACTTTCAATTCCCCTGACAATGGCAGAAGCGGCCAACTCGTCCGCGATCTTTAAGGAGCGGAACACCATCGGAACAATGGCGTATTCCAATGTGTCCATTGGATGCTTCAAAACATTGCCAACCGATTTTAAGAAACCACGGATTTTCATGGCCTCCCTGACTTCGCCAAATTCATGTAGTACAGTCGGAGCAAAACGGAGCATGACAATCAATACAAGCATGATACGGGTAGGGATCGGCATTTTTCGCAGGCTGGCTGTCAATTTCCCGGACGGGATTTTAGCCAGAAGATAAGCAGGCATAGCGGGAAGCAACAGCTTGTAAATCATGCTGAGTAGCAGCGGAGAGGGGATGCTGATCTGATATTTCGTCTCAATCATCAGCCATACAATCGCCACTAAATAGACCGCAAAGCATCCCAGGGCCTGTTTATATAAGCCGAACCAGCAAAGGATCAAAAAAATCCAAAAGGTAAAAATCCCATGCCCTAAAAAACTTGTTGCAAAAAAGGTCACGATACAGGCGCACAGCGTCAGGAAAAGAACTGTGCGCCCATCGATCCGGTCAATCCGTCTTTGCTTTTTTTCTTCGGCCATCATCCTACAATGCCCGCTTTTTGGAAATGCTTTCTGAGCAACCGCTGGCCGAACAATGTACCGAGGATCGCAAGAACCGCAGTAATGGCAATACCCAGAAGCATCAGTGCCGGAGAAGTCACCATAGAGAACTGCATATTCAGAGTATTTGCATCAAACCCGCTGCTCACAGCCATTTCCTGATAGCTGTCCCAGGCCCACCACAGCGGTACGGCGCAGCCAACAAAGTTTCCGATGGCATTGACCGTCCAGCCGATCCTGTTGCGGACAGCATTACGGTATGTATCCTTGCCAATCATAGTCAGTTCAGCGATAACCGCCACCACCAGGAAATATGGGATTAGGAACATATAGCCCATGACGCCTTGAATCAGGCCATAGACTGCGGCCCACGCAAACAGAAGGCCATGCTTGTTGACGCGATTCGCCGCGACCAGATAAAAGATCGCGCCGATGAAAGCATCAATACCAGCAGAGCCATACAGATACACTGCCGGAAAGGGCAGTGTAAATGAGCCGATAATCATTGCAACGAGAAAGGTAATTACCATCATTGCGGCAATCGTCATAATGTCACGAATGCCAAACTTCTGTCGTTCAGTTGTTTTTTCCATAGTCGAAAATTCCTCCTTGTGTTTTGGTATATGGAAATAAAAAGCGGTGAGGTTAGCATTGTCTAACCTCACCACAAATTATAGAGAAGAAACTTGTTCCTCTCTACTCCATTATTTTATTTTTTCTCGAAAATAGCCCAAAAGTTAAATGGATTGTTTTTGACGCCGGTAATCTTTTGGAAGAACACCAAACACATCCTGAAAGGCTTTTGAAAACTTGCTGGCGTTGCTATATCCTAATGAGACTGCAATCTCGCTGATACTTTCTTTTCCTTCGCGCAGCCGAACCGCCGCACAGTTCATTTTGTACTTTTTCAAATGTGCGTAGGGGCTGTCTCCATACACCTGCTTAAAGATGGCCTGAAATGTTACCATGCTGATGTTTTCGCCTGCAATCAAAGACTCCAGCGGGATCTTCGTTTCCAATTCTCCAATCAGCAGCTTTCTGGCCTGCTTGACAATTTCGATATGTTCTTTGGAATAGTAAACCGCTGCATATCTGTCCTCGCTCCGCAGCTTTTGAGCATGGTACAGCAGCTCCAGGATTTTGATGCGAAAATACGCGGCAGATTCTTTTCCATTTGCCTCATACAGCTCATCAAAGATATGGAGTAGATTTTGCGGGGTCTTGCAGATATACCAATGAGCATCCAGCTCCAGATGCCTTCCAAGATTTTTTATATCAATCCCATACAAAGAGAGCTGCTGGATCGTGGCGCTGTCTAAACTATCCCGATCAATTACAAAGCTGACGCCGCTGCATTTTCCAAGCGGGAATGAATAGCTCGCGGGCATATTCGTGAGAGTATTGATGCAGAACTCATTTTCCCTCATGTGAAAGACCTTTTGATTTTGAAATTCAAACTCCACCCGGCCCTGCCGGTAATGGCGAATATCCAGAATGTCCCGGTTTACCATTGGCTCCCGGAACGTATCCGAACAGTTGAAGTCCATAAAGATCAGATCAATGCCTGGGAAAAGAGAATAGTCCAGGCACGTTCCTGTACCTTCGCATTGATAATTGATTAAGTTATACCCATCACATTTTTTGAACATGGTGGCCTCCGGGCCATACCATTCATTGCGGTGCTGATTATCCATGACATCCCTCGATGTTTTCAATATTACAGATCGGTTAGCCGACACTATCTATAATATATCATAAGCATCCTTTTCTCGCAAGAAGTCTTGAATCTATGCGGTTTCGAGAAGTCAAAAACGAAGGGCCACAAAAGTGGCAAGCAATGCAAAGCGGTACCCACTTTGCGAAAACAGGCGGATTCCGTTTACACGGAACCCGCCTGTTTCATGCTTGTTGGGGCGTTGCCCCAATCCCCTCAGAACACAAAAACTGTGTCCTGGAACGATGGATAAATCCATCGGCTGCGCGATTTTTCAAATCGCTTGTGGGCGGGCAGCTCAGCGCTGCTCCGCCTCTTTTTCCCGTCGTTCATTCGCTTCCTCCTGCTCCTTATCCAACTCCAGAATACGGTCGATATTGGCCTTGGCCGTCAGCAGCTCTTTCATTTCCTCACGGGCTTTTCGGTAGTCGGCGTAGGCCGTTTTCTTCTCCGCCAGCAGCTCGGCGTACTCGGTATTCAGCGCCTTGATGGTGGGCAGCTTCTTGAAGCCCAGTCCATCAAAATAGTTCTTTGCGGCCTTGTGGATCGTGATCTCGCTTTCATGCTCTGCAAGAAATTTCTTGGAGTACCCGGCCTTGCGATAGGCAACGTAGGTATCGCGGGTCTTGGCGTAATTGACAATATGCTCCCGCAGCACCGCAATCTCGGCCATGCGTGTTTCCGAAGCCTTGATCCTTGCGGAAAGCTCATTGAAGTGAGCGGACGCTGCCGCCGCTTTCTCCGAGAGAACGGCGTAATCTAAAAGCTCATGGTCTTGCAGATAGGCCACCGTCTGTGCCATCTGCTTCAAATTGAACAACGTCGCCCAACGCGCATAGCCAGCGCCCTTGCCCGCGCGTAATTTGGCCTGAATGTCCACCAGCAGATTCCCGCTGCGCTTTTCCGGTTTGA
>ERZ1106941.3030-NODE-3030-length-10715-cov-3.108068_pt1 | contig 10715 bp, 8 predicted proteins | sample MGYA00403670_ERZ1106941 | MGnify/ENA primary metagenome ERZ1106941 (study PRJEB35170, sample SAMEA104062400) | human gut metagenome | biome: human gut; feature: human-associated habitat; material: faeces | place: Denmark | collected 2012-06-04 ... | reverse complement strand
GAATGATCCAGACAGGAAATTCCATTGTGATTCGAATATATCATAACAAGAATCAGGAGATGATTTTTGTACCACTTAGACAAGATATGAATCTTACATTGACGAAGAAGGGAAAACAGGCAGTCGAACAGACACTGGGAACTAGCGTTAGCAAAGCGACGGTTGCAGATGTGATCAAAGCAACAAGAAAGAATGGAAAGTTGTTAAGACAGCAGGTTGAGAAGACACTGGGAATTTCTATTAATTCCTATGAACTGATATCACATAAGAAGTTTGTGAAACTGATGAATCAGGCAGGAGATGTCAAAATAGAATTTGATGAAGCAATGGCTTATACAGATTCTACAGATAAATATGTAACATTAAGTGCTGGGGAGAACAGCCTGAATGGAACAGCAATCTATTCATTATTAAGTGAGAGTGATATTTTTACAGATAAGAACAAGCAGGCAGAAATTACAGGAGAGATCTGCGTGGCAGTTGCATCTGCATTGAATGATAAGACATTATCCGAATATCGTGAATATGCACAGAATTATTTTGATGCGGTGAAGACAGATGCTTCTTATGAAGAAGCAGCGACAAGTCTTGAGAGAATGCATGGAATTAAGGATAAGAACTTAAATTTCAAAGTGTTAGATGGAACAGAATCCAATGGAAAGTTTGAATTAGATACAGAAGAAGCCAAGAGAGTCTTTGATGAGATGTTATCAGAAGAAGGAGACTTAAGTTCGGCATTGAGCACAACAGAAGCAAAGTCAACAACAACCAAATCTGATAGTTCAGCATCTTCTTCAAAGAATATAACGATTGAGATTCAGAATTCAACAAGAATCTCAGGACTTGCAGGAAGATGGAAAGATAAACTGGCAAGTGACGGATACAGTGTAGGATCTGTAAGAACAAACAGACAGGGTGTTTTAACACATACAAAGATCATAGTAGAAAGTAAAGATTTAGGACAGGATCTGAAAAGTTATTTTAAGAATCCAGAATATGAAGTTGGAAGTGTTGACAGCGGTGCAAGAATTTGTATAATTGTTGGATCAGAAGACGAGATTTAAAATACATTCATAAATATTATCATAAAATATCACGAAAAACATCTCAGGAACGATTGAGATGTTTTTCTTTGTTATATGAAGGGGTTACGGCTAAAAAGAGATATTTATGGTCAATGAAATAAAGATTTTCTGCTAGATATTTGTATAAAATAGACAATGATATAAAAAAATCACTAAATTTTTCTTTTTTTTTTGTTTAAAATGCTGTATAGTAAAAGAAAAGGTTGAACGGCAAATATGAAAGGTTGATAAAGGATGATTTCAAATCAGATATTACAAGAGACAATTAATGGAATGAAGGAAGTAACCGGGATCGATTTGTGTATTTTAGATCTGTCAGGACGTATAGTTGTAACAACAATGGAGATAACCGATGCATTAGCACAACATGCGGAAGAATTTGCAGATTCTATGGCAGAGAGCCAGGTGATCGATGGTTTTCAATATTTTAAGATTTTTGATGATCAGAGACTGGAATATATACTTCTGGCTACTGGAATGAGCGAGAATGCATATACGGTCGGAAAGCTTGCAGTGATGCAGATACAGAATCTTTTGACTGCATATAAGGAGAGACTGGATAAAGAGAACTTTGTAAAGAATTTGTTGAGAGATAACTTATTATTGGTTGACATTTATAACCGCTCAAAGAAGCTGCATATTGAAGTGGAACAGAGAAGAGTTGCATTTTTGATTCAGGCAGAATACGAGAAGGATCAGAATCTGTTAGAAGCTACGAAAGAGGTTGAAAGCGGAGCAGATTCAGATTTTATTACGGCAGTGGACGAGAAGAGTATCGTTTATGTAACACCAGTGAATGGGGATGAAGGACAGGCACAGTTTATTCAGCATGCAAAAGAGATTAAAGAAGGGCTGAATGAATATGGGATCAAAGATGCCAAGATTGCGATCGGTAATGTTGCAGAGACGATCAAAGATGTATCAAGATCTTATAAAGAGGCACAGATCGCATTGGAAGTCAGCAAGATCTTCTATGAGGATGCGAGTGTGATCGCATACAATCAGTTAGGAATTGGACGACTGATCTATCAACTTCCACTTCCATTATGTAAGATGTTTATCCGTGAAGTGTTTGGAGATTATTCTCCAGACTCCATTGATGAAGAAACACTGGCAACGATTGATAAATTCTTTGAGAATAATCTGAATGTGTCAGAAACATCCAGACAGTTGTTTATTCATAGAAATACACTCGTATACCGTCTGGATAAGATTCAGAAGAATACGAATCTGGATCTGAGGAATTTTGAAGATGCAATCGCATTTAAAATTGCACTGATGGTAGTAAAATATATGAAACATATGGATACAATGGACTAGAATATGATGATCACATTAAAAAATGTAACGAAAGAATATAATAAAGGGAATATAGGACTTGAGGATGTCTCATTGGACATTGCGAAAGGCGAATTTGTTTTCATCGTAGGTAAGAGCGGATCAGGGAAGACAACCCTGATGAAGCTTTTACAGAAAGAACTTGATGTGACAAGTGGACAGATCATAGTAAACGGTCAGGATTATAAGAAACTGACACAGAGGAATCTGCCGAAGTTCCGCAGGCAGATGGGAATGGTATTTCAGGATTTCCGTCTGCTGAAAGACCGGACGATTTTTGAGAATGTAGCATTTGCACAGCAAGTTGTGGAAGTACCACACCGATATATTAAGCATCAGGTTGAGAATATGCTTGAGATGGTGGGGCTGAAAGACCGCATGAATGCTTTTCCGAATGAATTGTCAGGAGGAGAACAGCAGAGAGTTGCCATCGCAAGAGCTTTGGTAAACCATCCAGTATTATTACTGGCTGATGAGCCAACTGGGAATCTGGACCCTGTGACAGCCAAAGAGATCATGGAGCTTCTCTCAGAGATCAATAAGAGTGGGACAACAGTTTTAGTTGTTACGCACAACAAAGAGTTGGTCAATGAGATGGGAAAACGAGTAATCTTGATCGAAGATGGACATATAGAACAGGATGAGATAAGGGGGTCCTATGATATTTAGAAGATTTTTGTATGGAATCAAAGAGGGCACAAGGAATATTTTCAGGAATAAGATGTTTTCATTAGCATCACTGGGAACGATCATTGCTTGTGTCTTTTTGTTAGGAACATTTTTATCTGTAGCATTGAATGTAAGGTCAACGATGCAGCAGATGGAGCAGTCTGTAGGAATTTCTGTTTTTTTTGAACCGGGTATCTCTATAGAAAGAAAAGATCAGATTGGGGAAGAAATAAAGAAAAAAGAAGATATTGCCACGATGCGGTATGTATCTGCTGAAGAAGCATGGGAAAGCTATAAGAAGGATGTATTTCAAGGAAATGAAGAGCTTCTTGAAGGGTTCGAAGGGAACAATCCGCTAAAAGAATCAGATTCCTATGAGATTACATTAAAAGAAGTAAAATCATACAAACAGGTAGTATCACATTTAGAGACGATTGATGGTGTTAGGAAAGTCCGTTATTCTGAAGGAGCGGCGGAAGGAATGACGAAGATCAATACAATGGGAACGTATCTTGCAGGTGGGATCATTCTGATCTTAATGGCAGTTTCTATTTTCCTCGTGAGCAACACAGTGTCTATTGGAGTTGCAGTCAGAGAAGAGGAAATTTCAATTATGAAGCTGATCGGTGCTGCGAATGGATTTATTAAAGCACCATTTCGGGCAGAAGGAATGATCATAGGAATTTTGGGATCATTGATTCCAACAGCGATTATTTTTGCAGGATATGAAGGGATTATCAACTGGATGAATGATAAGTTTCATGTTGTTACAGTCTTTATGAAATTTGTACCAATCCAGCAGATTATGTTATACTTACTTCCGTTAGCATTGTTGGTAGGAATCGTGATCGGATTGCTTGGAAGTTCTATTACGATCCGCAAGTATTTAAAGGTCTAGGAAGGGGAACTCATGAAAAGAAGATATCAGGCGGGGATCATTATGATGTTAATATCAGCCATGATCGCTTCTAATCTGCCTATGACGACAGTGTTTGCTGCAGCCAAAAAACAACAGGTAAAGCAGGAAACAAAGAAATTAGAAGAACAAAGCCGCAAGATGCAGCAGGAGATCAAAGATCTTGATGAGAAAATGATAAAGAGCAATGATGCGTATGAGGCATGTCAAGAGAAGCTTATTTCTGTACAGAAACAGTTAAAGAAGACACAACAGGAATTAAAAGAGGCAAAGGCATCCAAAGAAGATCAGTCAAGGATCATGAGTAAGCGCATTAAGTTTCTATATGAAAATGGAAATATGGCATATATGGAAGTCATTTTTGAAGCAAATAATTTTCAGGAGTTCTTAAAAAGAGCTGATTATGTTTCAAAGATCTCCAAATATGACAGTAACATGTTTCTGCAATTACAGACAACGGAAGATAAGATCCGAATGGCAACGAAGAGTCTGAAACAGGATTATCAAAATACAAAGACTTTGACTGCTAAGGCAAAGACAGAAAAAGAAAAACTGGATCAGGCAGCTGCGAAGAAGAAATCTAAGTTAGCTTCTTACCAGAAACAGTTAGCATCTGATAAAGAGTTACTGGCATGGTTCGAGGCAGAGGAAAAACGACAAGAAGAGATGGATCTTGCATCGGCGAAAGACGGTAATGCAGACAATACGACATCGAAAGCACAGTCAGAAAAGAATATGACAGGAAGTACGGCATCAAAGAATACAACATCAAAGGCTACGACCGAAAGCAAGAAAGAAACTACAACGACAACATCGCCAGCAACAACAGTTTCGTCAGGAAATCTGAGTTGGCCGGTACCGTCTTGTCATAGTATTTCATCAGGGTACGGCTACCGAATTCATCCAGTTACAGGAGTCAGAAAACTGCATGCTGGAATTGATATTCCATGTTCAACTGGAACAACGATCGTAGCAGCAGCTTCTGGTACAGTAGTGGATGCTGGATACAATGCATACAATGGCAATTACTTAAAGATCAGCCATAGAAATGGACTGGAAACGATGTATCTGCATTGCTCCAAACTTCTAGTATCCTCAGGGGCAAGAGTGTCAGGAGGACAGACGATCGCAAAATCCGGAGCAACTGGTATGGTATCTGGTGCACATCTGCATTTTGTTGTGAAAAAGAATGGAAATTATGTAAATCCTCAAAATTACTTATAACGTCATTACATAAATAGAAAGGAACTAATTTCATGAAGAAGTTTTCAAAAATACTCGTAGGACTACTTGTTGTCGTATGTATTGTGGAAGGATTTTTTCTTTATCGTGCCTATGCGATCCCAAGTATGACCTTACAGACAGCAAGAAAGATTAATCGGATAGAACAGATCATTGATAAATATTATAAAGGTTCTGTTAAGAAGAGTGAGTTGGAAGATTATACCTACAAAGGTTTAGTTGCAGGACTGGGAGATGTCTATTCCACGTATTATTCAGAGGATGATTTTAAGGAATTAGAACAATCTACAAGTGGTGTTTATTATGGAGTTGGAATATATCTTACACAGGATATAAAGACAGGGATCATAACAGTTGTGAAACCAGTGAAAGGAAGCCCGGCAGACGGAAGTGGACTGAAAAAAGGGGATATTTTAACAAAAGTAGGAAACTATAAATTAAAAACATCGGATGTACTAGATGATATTGTTAAGAAGATCAAAGGTGCAGAAGGAACGAAAGTTAAATTAACATTTACAAGAAATCAGACATCAAAGACTTATACATTCACAAGACAATCGATTGAGAATCCAACAGTTGAAACAAAGATGTTACAAGATAAAGTCGGATATCTTCAGATCACTGAATTTGATGAAGTAACAGTCAGCCAGTTTCGAAGTGGATTGAAAAGTCTTAAGAAACAAGGTGCAAAGAAATTGATCATAGATCTTAGGGATAATCCTGGCGGTTTACTGACAAGTGTAGTGGATATTGCAGGACAGATTCTTCCAAAAGGAACGATTGTTTATACTGAAGATAAGAATGGTAATAAGAAATATTACAAAGACACAAAGAATGAACAGCTTGATATGCCACTATGCGTGTTAGTTAATGGTAACAGCGCGAGTGCAGCAGAGATCCTTTCTGGTGCGATCAAAGATGATAAAGCCGGAACGCTAGTTGGAGAGACAACATTTGGAAAAGGGATCGTACAGGGATTCTTTGAAGTTGGTGATGGATCTTATGTGAAATTGACTTATTCATCTTATTACACACCAGAAGGACATAACATTCATAAAAAAGGAATCAAGCCAGATGTCGAAGTAAAAGATAATACGAAGACAAAAGCTGACGAACAATTAAACAAAGCGATTTCTATCTTACAGAAGAAATAAGAATTGCAAAGATAGATATAAAAAAGAAAGTATAGAACATATTACCAAAAGTTCTATGCTTTTTTTGTGCAAATTTACGGATTATGCATTAAATCTTGAAATAGAAGAAAATAATATCTATAATAAAGATAAAATCTGTTTATCAAAGATTTTTATATCCAAAACAGAAATAAAAGGAGGAAAACAAAGATGAGCAAGGAAAATTGCGAGAGCGAAGCACGTAAAAAGATCGCTGCATCCATCGGAGCAACACCGGAAGAGATTTATTTCACATCAGGAAGAGCAGATGGACACTTAAAAGCTTTAAAAGCTGTAGTGAAAGCATCAAAAAAAGCACGTCCTCATGTGATCATCACGACGATGGAAGATCCAGAAGTATTGGATGAATGTTCCAGACTGGAACGAAAAGACGCTGTTGTGACATACTTAGATCCAATCACAACAGGCCGTGTGGAAGTAGCAATGATCGAAAATGAACTGAAAGAAAACACAGAACTGATCTCAGTGACAGCAGCAAACTGTCAGACAGGAACTTCTGAGCCATTTACAGGAATCGGAACAATGACATCAGAGAAAGGTGTGATCTTCCACACAGATGCAGCATTTGCATTTGGGAAAATGCCGATCAATGTAGAAAGAAGTCATATTGATATGCTGACAGCAGATGCATCTTATTTTGGAGGTCCTGAAAATGCAGGATTTTTATATGTAAGAAAAAGCGCAGGAGCTGGAGAATATGTGTCAGAAACTGCATTAAGCGAAGAAACATTAACAGTGATGTCAGATATGGCAGAAAGTTTAGCAGCCAATGCTGCAACATTTATGGAAGAAATCCGTCCAGTCAGAAACCATATGTGTGAACGTATTTTTGCTGAGATTGAAGATGTAGAATTGAATGGACACAAAGAGCATCATCTGACCAATCATTTAAATATCAGAATCAAAAATGTATCTGCAGCAGTTGTACAGAAAGCATTAAAGGAACAGGGAATCGAAGTTGGAATCGGAACCAATTCTAACATTCTTGCAGCAATCGGAAGAAGTAAAGCCGAAAGTGCAGAATCTGTTTCATTCTCTTTGAAAGCAGGAACAACGATGGAAGATGTAGACAAGATCGTTGACAATTTAAAAGAGATCGTGACAGGAGAAAGAACTATATTATAAAAACAAAACATGTAAAACAATTAAATCACCTTAAAAAGGAGTCAAACAAATGTTAAATTTACCTATGGATCATATCGGACTTCATTGTTCTGATGTAGAATTAAACGCAAAATGGTATCAGGAAGAATTAGGATTTAAAGTTGCAGGAAAATTCCCTGGAATGGGTGGAAGAAATGTATATTTCCTTGAGAATCCTCAGGATGGAAAAATGTATGAAATCTCTCAGAGAGACCAGCTTCCAGGAGGTACAACAACAAGAATCGACCATATCGCATATCGCTCATCTGATCTTGAAAAAGATTATGAATATTGCAAAGCAAACGGATATAAGATCGTATCAGACGGAATTGAGACAAGCCTTAACTTCTGGGAAAAAGGATCTCGCTGCTTCAAGATTGAAAGTGCTTGTGGAGAAGTGATTGAAATTTGTCAGAAGATTAAATAGTTTCGATAAGACAAGTTTTAAATAAAGAAACGCTAGTTTAGACAGTTGTTAAAACTAGCGTTTCTTTATTTAATGTGCACCCGGTGGGGAATGTTTCTAAATTTTTTAGGATAAAAAGCGGGAATCCTCGGTAATTCAATTGCCGCAGATGAAAGCGCGTAACCACAGGTTACATTGGAGACTTTAACGTCTCCTCTTTTTTGAATTTTTAAATAGAACACTTGTTCTTTTCTTGGAGATGTGGTACACTATGTGTATGAAGGAAAATTTAATTCATTCCTGATCATAAAAGTAGCTGTGTAACCTCAAAAAGGTAGCAGTAAAGGTGTCATGGACGCACCCAGAATCTGTATGGCGAAGCCATATATATCTGATGCTCGGTAATTCAATTACCGATGTAGTTCACTTCACTGGGTATAATGTCATAAATGGTTGACAAAGCAGAAATAGTAAAGATCAGAAAATCAACAATATCCCATGTTTCAACTTCGTTAAAGAAATTGGAAAACAAAGGACTTGTTGAAAAAATACAAAGTAAAGACAATAAAAAGCATATTGAAATTATTTTGTTAGATAAGGCAGAACTGATCATAGAAGCAGGACATAACGCACAAAAACAGTTTGCAAAAAATGTTTTAAGTGGATTAACAGAAGAAAAACAGGTCTGTATCAATATATTTGACAAGATCTGTAATAATGCAGAAGAACATTGAAAAGTATCAGTGCAATTGAAATGTTCAAGGCATATCCACAATTAAAACAGTTCTACTCTCGTTGTGGAGTATTATGGTCAAGAGGATATTTTGTATCTACCGTAGGTCATATAAGTGAAGCTGCAGTAAAGAAATACATCGAGGAACAGAAAGATCATGAGTGACGAAGAATACAAGAAACTTCTGAAACAATATCATAAACTTTCTGACAGGCATATCTTAGTTGTAGAAACTGATATGCCTTATCCTGATGTCCTGAAAGTCGTGGCTCTTTCTGATAAAATCCGCAAAGCTGGCAACGAGCTTGTTCGTCTTATGAGAAAGAATTACGACCAACTCATGCGTACCAAGAAATATCGTAAACTACTAAAACTGTACGGCAATACTGAGGATAAGGACAAACGTAAAGCTCTCGCTAATCAGCTCAATGATATGCAGAAATCTTATGATGTTACATGGGATTTTTGCAGGACATCTATGATTCCTATAGGCAAGAAATACAGTATAGATGCGGTGTTTGCTCTCACAAAAGCCGAAGATATATGGCGAGGTATGGAAAAATGCCTTTATGATAACGGTAAGACCACACATTTCTCAAAATACGGAGAATTACCATGCATCAGAGCAAAACAGATAAATCGTGGTATTCCGATGTTTGTTGAGGATGGGAAACTTCGATTCAAACTTAGAAAGATGCAATTCGGGATTCAAGTCAACGACAGGTTTCAGTCTGATGAAGTTAACGCCGTTTTGTCTTATCTTGAGAATCCTGACAAGATGGATGCTGATGCTGTCAATACGCTTATAGAAGAAGCCTGTTGTATAGATACTTATAGACCTTGCTATGCTACTCTTGTTCCAAGGTTGATAAGAGGTAAGTACAGAGTATATCTGCATCTGACAATAGAAGGCAAAGCTAAGTCTAAATATGATAGATTCGGCAATCCAAGACATAAATACGGTAAAGGCATGATAGGTGCTGATATAGGAACGCAGACAGTTGCCTATACTTCTGATACTGAAGTCGGACTGAAGAACCTTTCAGAGCGTGGCAACAGCATACAGACTTCTGAACGCAAGGAACGCTTATATTATCGTGCTATGGACAGGAGTAGACGGGCAACCAATCCACAGAATTACAATCCTGACGGCACTATCAAGAAAGGTAAAAAGACTTGGAAATATTCTGATCGCTACAAGAAGCTGAAAGCCAAACACACTGAATTATGCCGTATAAATGCAGTAAATAGACAGCTTGCAATAAACGAAGATGCTAACTATCTGCGAAGTCTTGGAGATACATTCGTCACAGAACCTAAAAATGCAAGCAAGCTGATGAAACGGGCTAAGAAGACTACTGTTAATAGCAAAGGCAAATTTAATAAGAAAAAGCGCTTTGGCAAATCTATAAAGAATCGTTGTCCGTCTGGATTTCAAACTACTATTGAAAAGAAATTCAAAGTCACAGGCGGCGCATATATAGAAGTTCCGAATAATTATAGGGCAAGCCAATACGACCACACGGCAGATGACTACATTAAGAAAAAGCTGTCTGATAGGCTCTACAGACTTCGAGACGGAACATTGGTACAAAGAGATTGGTATTCATCATTTTTGCTCTATTGTTACGACTACAGAACGCAGGATATAGACAAAGATAAATGTATTACAGATTTCGGCAGGTGCTATGACAAAGAAAAAGCCCTAATTGCATGGATTAAGGCTAATCATATCAAAATACTAAACAGTGGAATTAAAGTAGCTTAACAACTAAATGTTAGGGAGATTGACTGTACTTCCTTGTCGTAAGACAGAAATTTACCGCTAATGTGGTCGTAGGACTGCTTGGTAATAAAAGTCCTGATTCAAACAGATTTACACTTGTAACTCCAAAGCCTGAAAATGGTGTACGATTACAAGCTACACTTGGCAATCAGAACCCCACGGGCTTGCCCGTGGGAGCAGTCAGAATCATGCATAGATGAAAAG
>ERZ1106941.3028-NODE-3028-length-10720-cov-2.916737_pt1 | contig 10720 bp, 7 predicted proteins | sample MGYA00403670_ERZ1106941 | MGnify/ENA primary metagenome ERZ1106941 (study PRJEB35170, sample SAMEA104062400) | human gut metagenome | biome: human gut; feature: human-associated habitat; material: faeces | place: Denmark | collected 2012-06-04 ... | reverse complement strand
TATACTCGGTAATTTCGTCCAATCCTTCTATGTTGTCTAATGTCTCAAACAAAAAATGACGCACACCCTGCTCCAAAAAGCAGTCCACCGGAAGGCGATAACGTTCTGCCGCATCATTCTCATCGCCGATCAAAACAGGACCAATATCACCAAATAATATCTGCTCTCCTGCAGATTCCTCGATTGCCTCCCGTGCAATCTGTGTGCCGGCTGCTATAACCTTTCCAACCTCTTCTGCCGTAAAATGATCTCCTGCATTGGCCGCAAATGTGTTTGTTTTGATCGCCACTGCTCCGGCATCAATATACTCTTTGTGTATCTGTTTAATACGCTCCGGATAGCGAAGATTCCATTTTTCGCAGGATTCCCCACCAAATTGTATATATTTATCTGCAAGGTAAGTTCCCATTGCACCGTCAAACAGCAATGGCTGCTTACTAAGATAGTCTCGAATATTTCCCTGGTAAAGCATTATTTTCCTCCATATGCGCTATGTTATATGTGTTCTCTGATTTTCTGAATGACAAAAAAGATCGCAAAGGCGCATAAATTAACTAATACAACGCTTGCTCCTGCCGGCGTTGAAAATTGATAGGATACGATCATTCCGATGCAAAAACAGATTACGGCCAAAATACCGGAAGAGATCACCACACTCTTAAAACTTTTCCATATACGCATAGATGTGAGTGCCGGAAAAATAACCAAACTCGATATCAACATGGCTCCCATCATCTGCATTCCAAGAACGATCGTCACTGCCGTCAAAATTGCGATCATTGTATTGTAAAATGATACCTTTACCCCCGTTGCTCTGGCAAAGCTTTCGTCGAAAGTGACCGTAAAGATACTGTGATAACAAAAGATAAATAACAACAATACGATCACAGACAAACCAACGCTTAAATATACGTCTGCGGATGTCATCGCCAAAATACTGCCAAACATGTAACTGCACACATCCGTAGTCATTCCTGTCGTAAGGCTTGTTACCGATACACCGATCGCTAACGCCGAAGCTGACATGGCAGCGATGGCTGCATCCGACTTCATTAGTCCATTCTCTGTCATACGCAACAGGAAAAAGGCCGCTACGATCACTACCGGTATTGAAAGTGCAAGCGGTGCGATGCCACATGCGATCGCAATTGACAATGCCCCGTAAGACACATGGGATAATCCATCCCCGATCATGGAATATTGTTTTAATACTAAGCTTACCCCTAACAGGGCGGCACATAGCGATACCAATATTCCGACAATAAATGCTCTCACTATAAATGGATAGGAAAACATCTGCATTAACATTTCCATGTATGATTCCTCCTATATTTACCGCATTGTATGCCATACCCCGGCATACTCTGTCTCTAAATACTTCGCAACGTTGCCATAAAAATAGTCTCCTTCACGAATATGCAAAATATAATCTGCACACTCGACCGCCTTGTGTACATCGTGTGTCACCATAATGATGGCAACGCCTTCTTGGTGAAGTTTGTCAAGATTTGCATACAATGACGCTGCCGCAGCCATATCAAGACCGGTAACCGGCTCGTCTAATACTAACAGTCTCTCCGTTGCGCACAGCGCACGGGCTAACAGTACTCTCTGCTGCTGTCCACCGGAAAGTTCCCCATAACATTTTCCCTTTAGATCGGTAATTTCCAAACGTTCCAGGTTACGAAGTGCTTCTTTCTTTTGTGTGCGCCGATACCAAGGCTTGCCATGCATCTGATTTTGGAAACCGGACAGCACAACTTCCATCACGCTGGCCGGAAAGTGCTTCTGTGCCTGTGTCTGCTGTGGCAGATAACCGATTGCTCCGCCGTGAAGAGAAGGTGCCAACTCCACTTTGCCACTGACCGGCTTCAACAAACCAAGTAAAGTTCGGATCAATGTGCTTTTACCGGATCCGTTCTCACCAACAACGCATATATATTCTCCACGATGTACGCTGAAGTCCAAATGTTCTATAATTGCTCGATTCTCATAACCAAGTCCTGCATCTACACAGGAAACCAAGCAATCTTCTTTTTTTTGCTCCATAGTTTACCTCTTTTCTAATCTAAGTCGCAATATCATTAAAGGTTATTATATCATACATCAATTAGCCTTTTTATTAAACTCGCAAATCCGCTCCTTCAGAGCTTATTCGCTTGTTACACAAGCTTATTTGCTCGTTAATGAGCCCAGAAAAACAAATGTCTGCTTCGCAGCCGCTTGTTTTTCTCTGAGGCTCATTATATCATAGTTCGTGTAGGAACATGAGAGATGACGATAAGTTTGAGTTATTAAGATTCTATAAAATTAACGTGAAATGCGTTGCATTTCAAAGAATAAATCCACTATAATGAGTAAGGTTCTTGTTATAGTGGATTTTTGTACATGAATAAGAAACTGCTGTTATGTAGTGTGATATCACCAAGAATTGCTTTAGCAATTCTTGTAAAGCAAAGCGCCTGCTTTGCCTTTTTGTGAAATAAATATAGGAAGGGTTGGTTATGAAATGAAGCGAGTAGTTGTAACAGGTATGGGTGCTGTGACGCCAATCGGAATTACAGTAGAGAAATTTTGGGAGTCTGTTTTGGAAGGAAAGGTTGGTATAGGACCGATCCAAAACTTTGATACGACACAGTATAAAGCAAAGTTATCGGCAGAAGTAATAGATTTTGATCCAAAAGAGTATATTGAACCAAAGGCTGCCAAACGAATGGATCGTTTTAGTCAGATGGCAGTGACAGCTTCCATTGAGGCGATGCAGGATAGTGGTCTTAACATAGAGGAAGAAGACTCCTACAGACTGGGCGTTTGTGTTGGATCCGGCGTGGGAAGTCTCATGGGAATTGAACGTGAATACGATAAGATGTTAGCCAAGGGACCGGGAAGGATACATCCGCTTACAGCCCCATTGGTCTTGGGAAATATGGCAGCAGCCAGTGTCGCTATGTATCATGGCTTTCAGGGAAAATGCATTGATGTAGTGACTGCCTGTGCAACCGGAACCAACTCGATCGGAGAGGCATTTCGCTCTATACAGCATGGAGAGGCAGACGTGATCCTAGCGGGAGGCGTTGATAGTTCGGTAAGTCGTTTTGGTGTTGCAGCATTTCAGGCACTCACTGCATTGACCGATTCCGAAGATCCGACAGCTGCATCCATTCCGTTTGACAAGCGTCGTAATGGATTTGTTACCGGAGAAGGTGCCGGTATTTTTGTATTAGAAGAATTAGAGCATGCCAAAGCAAGAGGCGCACATATTTATGCAGAGATTGGTGGATACGGGGCAACTTGCGATGCGCATCATGTTACGACTCCGCTGGAGGATGGCTCTGCAGCCGCACGTGCAATGACGCTGGCGATGCAGGATGCCGGTGTGGCTCCGGAAGAAGTGGATTATATTAATGCACATGGAACAAGCACAAAATACAATGACTTATTCGAGACGAGAGCAATTAAGCTCGCTTTTGGAGATAGTGCATATAAAGTACACATCAATTCCACGAAATCCATGATCGGCCATATGTTTGCAGGCGGTGGTGCCGTAGAATTGATCACCTGTGTCAAATCGATCAATGAAGGATATATTCATCCGACGGTCGGTCTGCTCGAGGATGACCCGGAGTGCGATCTGGATTATACAAAGGGTGAAGGCATTCATACGCCGGTGCATATTGCAATCAGCAATTCATTAGGTTTTGGTGGGCATAATGCAACAGTACTGGTGAAAGAATATCAGGATTAAAGCAGGGAGGCTTTGCGATGGAACAGCGAATTATACAATATGTCTCTTATCTGAAAGGTATTTACCTCAAAGAATACGATGATGAAGAACGGAAAAAAATATGTGAGCAGGTGCTTGTGCAGATTGGATTTTTTCAGCATGAACGTCTGATCCATTTGATCGTCACGGTCACTTTTGCGCTATTGGCGGTAGTGACCTTTGGCATATGCGCAGTGGCTCCTTCTGTGCCATTTTTTGGACTGGAGTGTCTCCTGCTTGTGCTACTGATCCCTTATATCAGACATTATTATATTTTGGAAAATTCTGTACAGACGATGTATCGTTGTTATGATAAATTAAGCAAAGAAGCGTTTCATGAAGTTCCAAAAAAAGAAAAGGACAAATATCGCAGTCCTAAAAATAGGATAGATAGTTGCGATATGAAAAAGGGAGAGAACAAATGAGAATACCGAAATTTTTGGAAGCGTCCGGGACGATTGGTTTTGTTGCACCGGCCTTTGGCTGTAATATGGAACCTTACCGGAGTGGGTTTGATGCTGCGCAGAAAACGTTTGCGGCATTGGGACATACCATGATACTAGGCCCGAACTGCTACGAAGGCAGTGGAATTGGGATTAGCAATACACCGCCAAAATGTGGAGAGGAGATCAATACATTTTTTGCAAAGCAGGAAGTAGATGTGCTGCTTTCCTGTGGTGGTGGCGAATTAATGTGTGAAGTGTTGGATTATATTGACTTTGAACGGATCGCTGCATTGCCGCCTAAGTGGTACATGGGATATTCGGACAATACGAATCTTACATTTTTGCTTCCAACGCTTTGTGATACTGCCGCGATTTACGGACCTTGTGCACCGGCGTTCGGTATGAGAACATGGCATCCGGCAATACAGGATGCGTATGATCTGTTACGTGGCAACAAGCAGGAAATACATAGTTATCCATTGTGGGAAAAGGAATCCTTAAAGACGGAGGATAATCCTCTGGAGCCGTATCATGTTACGGAACCGGTCGTATTGCACTGTGAACCTGCAGAGCAGCCGATCCGTATGGAAGGGCGTTTGATCGGTGGATGTTTAGACTGCTTAGGAAATTTAGTCGGTACCAAGTACGATAAGGTAAAAGAATTTGCGGACAGATATCAAGAGGACGGATTGATCTGGTTTATGGAAGCATGTGATCTGAATGTTATGAGCATACGTCGAACATTGTGGCAATTATCGCATGCCGGCTGGTTCCGGCACGTAAAAGGATTTTTGATCGGGAGACCGTTATCCTTTGGGGAAGAGGCTTTTGGTATGGATCAGTATGAAGCTGTAGTTTCTATGCTTCGTCAATATGAAGTGCCGATCGTTATGGATGTCGATATCGGACATTTACCGCCGATGCTGCCGATCATTAGTGGTGGCAAAGCGAGCGTGACGGTCGCAGATGGTGCGTTGGATATTCAGTATAAATTTTAATCTTACAGTAACAGAAAGGCGGAGATATGCCTAAATTTAGTGTGAAAAGACCATTTTTGATCTTGGTCGGTGTTATTATTGTATTGGTACTTGGAGGTGTCAGCTATTCTAAAATGACAACGGACCTTCTGCCAAACATGAATATGCCATATATGATGGTGATTACGACCTATGTGGGGGCTGCCCCGGAAAAGGTAGAAAAGGACATTACAGAACCGATGGAAAGTGCAGTTGGTACTGTGAATGGTGTAAAAAAAGTAACCAGTAATTCTGCAGAAAATTCCAGTATGGTCATGCTGCAGTTTCAGGATGATACGAATATGGATGCTGCCATGGTAAAAGTGTCTTCGGCGGTCAATCAGTTGGAACTACCGGATACAGCGGGACAGCCGATGATCATGGAAATCTCGATGGACATGATGTCAACGGTTATGGCAAGTGTCGATTATGAGGGCAAAGACCGTGTGGAACTTGCCAAGTTTGTGGATGATAATATTTTGCCGGCGCTGGAGCGCGGTGATGGTGTGGCAAGTGTTTCGACAAATGGTGTGGTTGAGGAATCAATTGAGGTTGTATTAAACCAGGATAAGATTGATGACGTCAATGCCCGTGTGTTGGAAAAGACAGACAAGGCACTCGCAGATGCCAAAAAGAAAATTGATGATGGCAGCAAAAAGCTTCAAGAGGGGAAAAAACAGTTAGAGTCTCAGCAGAAGAAACTGTCGCAGCAACAGGGAAAACAATCTGCACAGCTTGCAAAGTTCAGCAAGATGATGAATCAGGCAATTGCGACAAAAGTTGCGTACGAATCCCAGCTTGCAAGCTTAAAGGCGAGTCAGTCAGCGTTAAATGGTGAGAAGAAAGCCTATACGACAAATAAAGTAGTATCCTCGTATGAGCAGATGAACAAAGGATTTGCGACAATTCAGAATAGTTTTGCCAAGGGTGGAACTGCTTATCAGGCGATGTATACGACGATTTACAAGCAGATCTTAAATACAATGGTACAGGAAACGCTGAAACAGACCGGTCTTAATGTGACAGTGACGGACAGCAATGTAGACACGTATTTGAAACAGCTTGGTAATGCTGCAGATACTCTAAAAGAAGCAGCTGGAACACAGGCAGAAAGTGCGACGGCAACACAGGCAGCGAAGCAGAAAGCAGCATTGCCAACCAGTGTCAAGGATGCGATCGACAATCCGTCCAAATTGACGGCTTACAAAAACATGCTCAAAACACAGGGACAGAGTAAGATTGCCAAGTCGATGACAAAGAAGAGTCTGAAATCCCTGTACGATATTGTAGAAACTCGTATCCCGCAGATCGATACAGAGCTTGCGAACTTAAAGACTGAGATCGCAGCCGCACAAGCGGTCGTAAAGCAAGTGACAAAGTCTATCAGTAAGGCGGAGAGTCAATACGAGAAAGTTGAAACCGGTAAGATCACAGCGGCCGCGGCGTTTGGTTCTGCCAATGCACAGATGGCGTCCGCAAAGTCGACTTTGGAAAATAGTGAAAAGGAGTTAGATAATGCGAAGAAATCCTTCCATAACTCCAAGAAAGAGGCGCTCAAAAATGCGAATCTTGATCAGATGTTGACGAAGGAGACACTGGCAGGTATTTTGACGGCGGAAAACTTTTCGATGCCGGCAGGATACATTAATGAAGATAAGACACAGTATTTGCTCAAAGTAGGAGATCAGTATAAGAGCATTGACGCCCTCAAAAAGACGCTGCTCTGCCATATGAAAGATATCGGAAATGTTCGCCTGCAGGATGTGGCGGATATAACAGTAGTAAACAATAGTGCAGATTCTTATGCAAAATTAAATGGTAACGATGCGATCATTATTGGTGTTTCCAAAGCGAGTACAGCAGGAACGTCTACGGTGTCCAAAAACTGTGCCAAGAGCATGAAGGAACTGGAAGAGAAATACGATGGTCTGCACTTCACAAAGTTAATGGATCAGGGCGATTATATCAAAATGATCGTTGACTCCGTTATTTCTAACTTGTTGTGGGGAGCATTATTAGCAATCGTAGTATTATTCCTGTTTTTACAGGATATCCGTCCTACGGTAGTCGTTGCTTTCAGCATTCCGCTTAGCGTACTGTTTGCCATTGTGCTTATGTACTTTACGAACATAACGCTGAATATGATCTCTTTGTCCGGTTTGGCATTGGGTATTGGTATGCTGGTTGATAACTCGATCGTCGTCATTGAAAATATCTATCGATTACGAGGAAAAGGAGTTTCAGTGGCACGTGCAGCAGTGATGGGAGCCAATCAAGTGGCAGGGGCTATTTTTGCATCAACGCTTACGACAATCTGCGTATTCCTGCCGATCATCTTTACGGATGGTATTACTCGTCAGATCATGCAGGATATGTGTCTGACGATCGCCTACAGTTTGAGTGCAAGTTTGATCGTTGCGTTGACCGTTGTACCAACAATGGGTGCGACACTTTTGCGTAAGGAGCCAAATCGAAAGCATCGATTCTTCCATGCTGTTCAAGTGGCTTATGAAAAGATTTTGCGGTTCTGTTTGAAATGGAAAGCGGTTCCAATCTTGATTGCCGTATTTTTACTTGGTTTTTCTGTTTGGAAAGTGACACAGATGGGAATTGTATTTATGCCGGAAATGGGCAGTGAGCAGATGTCCTATTCCTATACGATGCCGGAAAAAACATCGACCGAGCAGGATTACGCATTGTCAGATGAGATTGCCGGAGAAGTGCGTAAGATCAAAGGTGTTAAGACGGTTGGAGCGTTGATGGGAGATAATTCTTCTATGATGGGACTTTCGACGGGCGGTGGAACCAGCAAGTCTTTTAATGCAATGATCATTTTGGATGAAGAGTATGCTAATCAAAATAAAGAGATAGCAGCTAAGATCGAAAAGATCCTGAGCAAGAAGAAGTTGGATGATTATTCTGTATCCGAATCAAATATGGATATGTCGAGTATGATGGCATCTGGTGTGCAGGTCGATATTTACGGCAAGGACACAACGAAGCTAGAAAAGATCAGTGAAGATGTGATGAAAATGCTCGAGAAAACTGACAAGTACGAGGATATTACCAATGGGCAGGAAGAGGGCAAAAAAGAACTTGTTGTCAGTGTGAATAAAGATAAGGCGATGCGCTATGGACTTACGGTAGCGCAGGTCTTCCAAGAGCTGTCCGGTAAATTATCCACGGATAAAGAAGCGACAACGATCACGGTGGATGATCAGGATTACAAGGTCAAACTTGTCGATGATCGTGATGAATTAAAGACGAACAACCTACTGTCCTATAAGTTTGAAACGACAGTAACGGACGATCAGGGCAAGCAGAAGAAAGAGACTCATAAGCTGAAAGAATTTGCGGATGTGAAAGAGGCGAAGAGCCTGACAACGTTAAAACGTGAAAACCTTTCAAACATGATCTCGGTAACGGCATCGGTTAAGGATGGCGAAAATGCAACATTGCTTAGCCGTGATCTGCAGAAGCAGCTTGACAAATACGAAACACCGGATGGCTACGATGTGAAGATCTCCGGTGAGAGCGAGACAAATAATGAGATGATGAAAAACATGCTCCTTATGATCTCGCTTGCTATCTTATTCATTTATCTGATCATGGTAGCGCAGTTCCAAGGACTTTTGTCGCCGTTTATCGTGTTGCTTACAATACCGCTTGCATTCACCGGTGGATTGCTTGGTCTTTTGATCGCAGGCGAGGAATTGTCTGTTATGTCAATGATGGGATTCTTGGTATTGGCCGGTGTCGTTGTAAACAATGGTATTGTGTTTGTAGATTATGTCAACCAGCTTCGTCTGGATGGCGTAGCCAAAAAAGACGCATTGGTGGAAACAGGGGTTACCCGTATGCGCCCGATCTTAATGACGGCGCTTACGACAGTTCTTGCTATGTCAACGATGGTATTTAGCACAGACACCAGTGCACAGATGTCTCGTGGTATGGCGATCGTAACGATCGGAGGATTGCTGTATGCAACGCTTATGACATTGTTTATTGTTCCGGTATTCTACGATATCTTCTATCGCAGAAAGATGAAAAAGATTGACCTTGGAGACGAGAGCAATTTGATGGATGAGGATAAATAAAGGGACAAAAAGGCGCGTGTTGTTAGCAAAACTCGAATAAAAAAAACTATATCGGAAATACTTTCTTGTAAAGAGCTGGGTATCTGCAATTGTAAGGCAATACTGCATTGAGCGAAAACAGAGAAAGGTGTGATGTAGGTTTGAAGAAACAGCAGGGAATACAAAGTGTGAAATTTGAAGAGCCACCGATCATTTGCGCTGCTGCATCTGTAGTAGGGCAAAAGGAAGGGGATGGCCCATTTGGTGATGTATTTGACCAGATCGAGTCAGACCCTAAGGTTGGTGGAGATACATGGGAAGACGCAGAAGGCAGACTTCAGGAGCGTGCCGCAGAACTTGCTATTCAAAAGGCAGGCTGTGGTAAAGAGGCAATCCGTTACATTGTGGCGGGCGATCTCCTGGGACAGCTTATAGACGAAATCGAAGGTCTCCTGGGTGGTGTTGGCGCCGCGGATGATCTCCACCAGCTTCATGCTGGGCACGGGATTGAAGAAGTGCATACCGATGACGGGGTGCTTCAGACCGTTGCCCATCTCGGTGATAGACAGAGAAGAGGTGTTGGAGGCGAAGATGGCCTCGGGCTTGCACAGGCCGTCCAGCTCATTCAGCAGCTCCTTCTTGGTAGCCATGTCTTCCTTGACGCACTCGATGATGAGATCCGCGTCGGCGCAGGCGGACTTCTCCTCCACCAGCACGTTGGCCAGCAGGGCGTCCACAGCCTCCTGGGTCATCTTGCCCTTCTCCACCCGCTTCTGCAGGGAAGCAGCCAGCTTATCCTTGTGCTTCTGCGCGGAAGCGACGGAGCTGGCATACATCAGGGCGGTGTGGCCCTTTGCCGCGAAAACCTGCGCAATGCCGCTGCCCATGGTACCTGCGCCAAAAACTGCAACCTTCATGATTTTTCCTCCTGTTATTTTTGAATAAATTGTTTGGTTTCCTTGTTTCATGCCTTTCGGCACTCCAGGGGGCCGGGCTGTGCCGCCCCTCCGGGAGAACACAGAGTCATTCCGATATTGCCAATTTACTCACAAACTTTATTATAGGGTGACTGGCGGCATTTATCAAGTATAATTTGTGCAGTTTGCGAAAAATTTCACGTTTTTTACACTTCATACAAATTGTTCGTTAAACTTTATACAATTTTGTTAATGCATTCACAAGGCCCTTCGTTCCAGTTGTATCTGCCGGAAATCTCACAGCCTCTCGGCCGCCTCGCACCGGAGCCAAAATGCCAGGATCTCCTCCTTAGCCGCCTCCGCCCGGGAAAGAATGGCAGGGTGCCCACCGGATGCAAACAAGCGCACGGCGGCATGGGGCATCTGCGCCGCCATCGCCTTGTATTCCTCTTCCAAATCCTGTCTGCACATGGGGTCCTCCCGGCTCCCCATCAGGAGCACT
>ERZ1106941.3021-NODE-3021-length-10742-cov-8.435670_pt1 | contig 10742 bp, 9 predicted proteins | sample MGYA00403670_ERZ1106941 | MGnify/ENA primary metagenome ERZ1106941 (study PRJEB35170, sample SAMEA104062400) | human gut metagenome | biome: human gut; feature: human-associated habitat; material: faeces | place: Denmark | collected 2012-06-04 ... | reverse complement strand
GTAGAAAGTTTTCCATTTCTGACCACTGGTGTCTTAATTACAGATGGATTTTCCAGCACTTTTTGAAGCTTCTCCTCATCGGCAATGTATTTAATCAAAGCTAATAAATCTTTGTCTTTGCCATCCCAATTAATCATATTTTCCAGTCCGCCATTTGCCTGAGCTACAGAATTAAATTCCCCTTTACTCATGCCTTTTTCCTTCATGTCTACGAACTGGTACTTGATGCCGCGCTCTTTGAAAAAACGCTCAGCTTTCTTTGTGTCGTTGCATTTCTTAGTTCCGAATATTTGTATGTTCATTGTAATGTTCCCTTCTAGCTCCAAAATTATATTTAATTCTTCGGATTATCCCTTTCGCAATAAAGCACTATAACAACTGTGTCATTAATCCTCAATAACCAGTACCTTCTCACCCTATCACATTTCCGAGATAATCACACCTTCACTTAAGGCGACTTGATTCCATACTTTACAGATCAGTTCATACTTATTTCAACTCACGTCTTTATGGAATACGACTGTAAGAAGATCCAACTTTACAAATTTCTTTTTTTCTATTTTCTAGATTTTTTCTTCAATATATCCCGTTTTCTGTAGTAACCGACTCTTCCATCGTATCTGATATTTCCTATACGCACTGGAATGTATTTCCTGTGTTTTACATTTATTCGCAACAATTCGGTATTGCAATTGATATTCCACTAGCTGAGACCGCAAAGCATTTTCCGTTATTGGTTTAATTGGGTTGTCAAGAGTGTGCAGTATTTTTTTGGAGTGCTATAGAATCAGCTTTACTGCATCAATCAATTCCTCGCCGAATCCTTCAAGCTCATCCATTGTGATAACTCCATCTCCAACCAAATATGCAATGTCCCAAATCGCCGTGGATTTCCGAATTTCAATCAGAACTCCCGGATTTTTCTTATCCTGCCTGATGCGCTTCTCAAGTGTCCAGAAATGATCTGATGCATTTCCTGTGTTCGCGGGGTCAGGTACCTGTTGCAGATGTCGCCTTGTATAGGATCCCAGAGAATCCGTGTCAAATCCAAAAGTTATCGGAATTTTTGCTCCGTTTAAATGAAACTTCCGGTCCAGTTCCTGATACAAATTCTGGATTAATGCCCTCAAAATCGGGATTTCTTTCTGCAATCGCTAGCGTAAAAACTGGTCTTCTCGATTATCATAAATCATTATTTTATGTTTCCTCCTGATGTAAGGTGCTGACCCCAATGCTATGAATCTTCTATGTTCTCGGTCACTTAATTATATATTTTGTTCCTCTGCCTTTTCCTTCAACTGCAACCACACCCTTTTCTCCCATGGTTTTAAGTAAATGTGTTGTTTTTGATTTTCCAAATGGGACATATGGTGCAATTTCACTTATTGATTTTAACATCGTCTTACTTAATAATTTGTAAATTACTTTTTCGTCCTCAGTCAAATTAACATTCGTTTCAAATAGCGGCAGCACAATTTTTATAGCATTTTCTGATACCTCAAAATCTGGTTTTATCAGACTCTCTGCATACAGTTGTTTTATTCGTGTAATTCCCGTTCCAAATATCTCTACAAATCCCAATCTGTAAAACACATTTGCAAGATTTCTATTCCTTAAAACAGAAAGTTTACCTGATAAATATTCTTCGGCTGTTATTCCAGCTGGCAATCCACCAGGAGATACAACCTCTATTCTATCATCAAACATAGAAACTCTGATGTGTGAATCAATATCCCATACCCTATGAATTAAAACATTTGCAATTGCTTCTCTGAAAGCTGCTTGTGGTATTTTCTCCATCGTTTTTCTATCAGCGCCCTGTATGACTTCATATTGGTAATAGTCTTTAAATACAGCAAGTGTTTTTTCATATACATCTAAAACTGATACATTTTCAAAGGTTACTCTTTTTTGAATAATACTGATGTTCTCACCGAACTTAACAAGATCAATTCCGGAAAAATGATTTTTATCTGCTAAAAGTCCTGCTGCATTATTAAAACCATTTGCATTGTCATACAGATTCAGTGTCTTTAAAGTATCCTGATTGAAACTTTCAATCTGAATATTTTCTTTTAGTTTATGCTGTAAAAAATCAAAAGATAGCTCCTGATCTTTACACTGTAATTCTTCAAAGCTAATATTTTTTCCTTCTAATACAAGCCTTGAAAATTCAAGTGTGTCTACCTCTATCGTTGCTGTATCATTTCGTTTGTATGCTTTCGATTTATATAAATATGGCTTCTGAAGACCACTTTTTACAGTAAGTTTTATCGTTTGATCATTGTTCTGTAGTTCAAGCATATAATTTGGCTGAGACAAAATACTGTCATTGATTTTATTTTCGATATCCAGGCAAGCCTGCTTTACATCTGGCAAGCCTTTTACATTTCCATCATCATCTACGCCAAAAAGAATCATTCCGCCATTATAATTCGAAAAGGCACTGACTGTTTTCAAAAAAGTATTCGTAATCGTTTCCTTGAATTCCAATATTCTTGTTTCACGCATAGCAATCATTTCCTTTCCCAGTCTTAATGGTTATATTATATGTTTAAATACGCGAAAAATCAATCGTAATTTTTTACGATTGATTTTTCAATTGATTTTGAGTGTGTTTTTCTGTTATTCTTCTTCATTTCCCTGAGATTCCACAGCATATGGATGAAAGAGATCTCAGATTCATTGATGATCTGCTCCCATGGTTACCCAGAGTTCAGAAAGAATGTCCCAAGCCGATACAAAAAGTCTTGATTTTTCAATGTGCCTTCTATTTCTATAAAATCCTTTCAATCCCCGCTAAAATGCGGGGATTTTTGATATCCAGTACTCATGTTTGAGGACTTACTTGTCTTCTGTTTTTCTCTCACATGCGGTGATTTTTTCCATTTTTAGTAATTTTTAAAGGTGTCATTAATCTCCTAACCACTTTTTTCTGAAATTTTTCTAAAAAAGCAATAAACTTTTTTGAAATACTCTAGTCCAGATGCCACTGTTTCACATGCTTTCTAATTATTACAGCCTTTATATTCCTTTTTGTATTTTGGATTCATGTAAATCAACAATATCTTTTATTTGATTTTTAAGCCATCCTAAACAAGCTTTTTTTATCAAATCTTCTTCTTTTAATCCATCTAAACCTTTTAAAATAGTTTTTATATTTTGAGCATCTTCATTATAACTTTCCCGTTTAACACCACTTGGATACATATCATTAAGAATATTTCTGAAAGCATCTATGTCCTTTGGGGATGCTCTATGTAATGCATTCAACCATTGTTTCGGTTCCGCTTTCGAAAATATTAGCATGTCTTGAATATATAGGCTTTTCTTTGGATTAACATAGTGATTTAAGCGTTCAACCCAATCATCATGTAATAAAATGTCAGATACCGTTTCCCGACTCGTAATCTCTGAATGCTGTTTTATTGCATTATTAATTTCATTAATAATTGTGGATACTTTTTCTTTATCTTCCAAATCGTGAATATACCATAAATCAGAACCAATTTCTGTAACTTCGCCCATACTCTCTATATTAGTAAGCATTAATTTTTTTGCTTGATCCATATATTTAATGTCAAACCCCAAATCATTTAACCGCTGTATAGATACAATTATTTTTTCATAAAAAGAAATGGGATATTTATTTTTTTCCAATCGTTGCAAAACTTTTTCTAATTGTTCTTCACACCACGCTTGAGTATGAAAATAATATTGTTGATATATTAAATAATAAGGATCATCCTCTGGAATTTTCGCAGCTAATTCAACTTGTAATTTCCATATATCTTGTTGAAAATCTTTTTGATTATATATCCCACACTCAATATACAATTTAATGCTCTGAAATTTTGTATCTTGTTCAATACTTAACCGCACATGACTATCTCTTGCTGGATGATAATTAGCTTTATATTCAACTGACTGAACAAATGTTTCCGAAATAACATGACTGCTCACTGCATCCCGATATTCATCTTCTATTTCAACACTTGTTAGTTTTTCCAAAAGATAATTTACTTTTGACAAAAAAAATTGAAACGTTCTAAGATTTTTGTGATTACAATTCTCCATCGTAGAAATAAATAGCTTTACATTTTTCTCTAATCGCATTTTAGTAAAATTGTCACAATTTGATGATTTTATAATTTCCGAAATACTCACATCTATATCTGGTTCATATTTAAGGTTGACTCCTATAAGTTTCTCCCTAATTCTTCGATAATTACTATTAGCTTCTTTCACCGGAAAAAGCATTTTTCGGCGTCTTTCTATTTCATCAAAAGTAAGCTTTTGGGAATTACAGTTTTGAGGATAAATCCTTGAAAAATAATTTTCTTGTTTAGGCCATTCAATTCTCTCATCTAGTGATAGATAATATTGTCCCTCTAAATTTTGTACCTCAGCAATCCCAGACACTTCTTTTTCATTAGCAATTATTATCACTTTTGTATTTTCATGTTCGATCAGTTCATTAAGGAAACCAAAAAGCTCATTGATAGGACACTCGCAACGTTCAAGATCATCAAAAATAAATATAAACTCTCCTAAATTCAACCAATCTGATGCAATCTGATACAAAAGATCTTTAGGTAAGAATTTTTCTAAAATAGCATTTCCTATTTTTCTTGAAGAAAGGAAAGCATTTTCTGAAATTTTGTCAGCACTATTCCCCAAACTTGCCTTATTTTTTATTTTTTGCCGTGCATTCTCTGCAAATGACCAGGCAATATTTTCCTGAACATCTCCAATATTTTTACACCCATATAGCGAAATGTATTTAACCGCACGGTCTGTGCCAGAAAATTTTTCTTGCTCGTTAATCGAAGGCACTATTATTTTTTTCACAAAATATGTCTTCCCACTTCCCCATTCACCATCAATCAATACTGCATAGTTATAAGTTCGATCTTTTATATACCGTAAAATTTCTTCTTTTATCTGTTGTTCAGTCATATTATTAATTTTACACCACCTTTACTGTTACATTTATTTAGATATATTATTTCAATCTTCATTAATTTTCTTCCAAAATCTAACTCTTGACATCAAATTACATGCTCTTCTTTCTTCACAAAACTCCCTTCCCAAACTTCATCAAATAGCATTCTGCTCATTTGGACCGTCTATTGCATTTGCTTTGCTCATTTTTTCTGGTCACATTCCAATTGCAACATCTATAAAATCCGTTTTGCTCATTTTTATGCCGCAATTAGCAAGCCTTGAAGCTCTGGAATCATAAATTTTCCCAATCATCATAGCTCGATCATCCTTTAACCCATAATGAATTTTTCTATGACACAATCCCTTATCCTTCAATCTCCGTGATATGTTGTTTAATGCATCAAAATAATGTTTCACGGATGAATCGCTTAGACCGCGAATCTCCTGAAGATAACGTGCATAATATTCTTTTAAAACGGATTTGCGATTTCCATTCTCTTGTTTTTCAATAAATGTTTTCATACGCCCTCACACTCAACTCACAATGTCTCCTGATACGCCCGGTCAATCAGCTTCTTTGCCTTCTGAAAATCTTCTGCCGTCTTGATTGACACTTCTAGCTCCCCCGTTCCGTAATGTCCAATCCCGCGGGTATCTCTTGTGAATCCTTCTTCCAGTTCAACAGTGTCCGGGTCGAGTTTCATTCGGAGCAGGATCTGTTTGTTATAAATTTCAATGCAGAAAATGTTCTGCACTTTCTTATAGGCCAAATACAGCTTCAATTGGTTTGGAACAAGATCGTCTCCCAGCGATTCGATGTAGTCACAAAGCGCCGTATATAATGTTTTGAAATGGCTGCTTGCTGATGACAGCTTCTCTAAATGTGTTTTCTGTGTGTATGTACTACTTGTTGTTGAAATGGTTGATGTTTCCGTTACTGACTTTGCCACCGGTGTGTTCAGATGTTCAAACAGCAACAGATCTTCCCCATATTTCCGATATTTCACCAACTTGATATTCCTCTGCATCTGATTCACTGCATGCACGTCGTATTTCGTAAAATCATTTGCAATACAAATCACACAAGGCACCGACCAATCAATCTGGTCTGCTACTTCCATACCCAATTTTTCAATCACAAGCAGTTTGAAATCCGCTTTGTGATCCAAAAGCCAATCCAGATAAAATAGTCCTTGATTAATTACATTCTCACTCGTGCTTCTCTTGTATTCGAAAATCACCGGGCTGTTATTTTCATCAATTCCAATACTGTCCATTCTTCCCGAAGTGATCGCATATTCACTTTTCAGAAAGCGAACGCCGAAAAATGTCTCCATATTCTGCTCTATCGTTGTCTGCAATTGTTTTTCCAATAATACCGTGGAAGAGGTGCGCTCTTTCACAACAGTTCCGATTTCAAAAAGTTTTATCTCCGACACCACATATTCTCCTGTTCCTGTCTATTTTTTAATTACTCTCCATTTTTCAAAAATCCACCAAATAGATCCCAATCCCAATTTCCGTAAAATCCCCTCTATGCTCAATTGTCGTTATTTTTGCCTTCAGCAGTTTTCCTGCATCCATCAATCTTGCAAATACTACATTATCTTTTTTCGGAATATACCCCAGTTTTCGCCTCTCGTTCGTAAGAACCAGAATCGCATTCTGATCAAATCTATTGTCCTCGCGCTGAAGAAGCAGATCATCTTCCTCTTTTATTTCACCCAAAACGCTCTGATCTTCCAGATGTGTCGTTCCCGCCACATAGGAATTAAACAAATAAATTTCTCTAACCAGTGGTTTTAAAATTTCTCCCAGTTCATGATTGTCGATCAGGGATACTACCCCGCCTTTGTTAATCTCTAATTCATCCGCCATAGAAAACTCACCCCATTTTTCATCATCTGTTCCAGAAGCTGATCCAGCTCCTGCTCATATACCCTATATTCTTCCAGTTCTTTTTGTAACTCCCGCTTCTTGTTTTGAACCGCTTCCTGATCCTGCAGAAGGAATCGATATTGGTAAGGATTCGTCTCTTTGATCTTCTGAATCTGCTCTTTTAATTTTTCTATCTTTGTGTCGATATCCTGTATTTTGATTTCATTCCCATCTAAATGATGGTCTGCCAGAAATTTATTTACCAAAATTTCCGCCTCTTCCAGCTCCTCCAGATCATTTGCACGGTAAGAAACTACAATCCTCTGCCATAATTCTTTTAGTTCCGGTATCTCATTTGTTTTCGGATTCATATCTGGATGAATCTGCTTTGCAAGTCTGTAGTACAACTTTTTTATTTTTGCCGCGGTTTCTTCGCTGATGATTTCTCCACTATGCGCAATCTCATTTTCCTGTATCATTTCAGAAAGTTTTCGATTGTACTCTTTCATTTCCTGTGACAGATAGTTCTGCAGTTCCGCCTGATCCACCGGTTTTCCACGATTGACGGCCATCTGGCAGAAAGATATGGTCTTTTTCTTTTTGATGCAGGCTATTTTCTGTTCAAATACCGCTGTGATCAGATTGCCAAATTCAGCCAGATATCTGTTCTTCCAGGCATACGCTTCTTTTCGCAGTTTATCCCTTAAAAATAATAACGTTTCATATTCTGAATATCTGTTATCTGTACTTTTTATGATTTCATCCATTACCGTCTCTTTGGACCTTTCTTATTTTGAAATATGATTAATATGATTATAGCGTACTGTTACCTAAAATACCATTCCAAAAAGAAAAAGGCTACAGCTCCACGCAAGCCGTAACCTCTTCTCTAATCTCTCTTCTATTTCCGATACACCGTCTTCCCCCGTGCAACGACTTCCTGAATCTCCAGTCCCTGATCCAGTACGCAAAGATCTGCATCAAACCCTTCCTGGATTTTTCCTTTTCCTTTCAGTGACAGGATCTCTGCCGGGTTTGCCGTAATCGTCGAAATTGCGGTTTCCAGCGGAATTCCCGCTTTCTCCACGCATTCTTTTACTTCTTTCAGCAAACAGCTCGACTGGCCCATGCCCATCCGCAGGAATTCTCCCTTCTCATTAAAGATCGGCAGACTGCCCTGACCGTCGGATGAGATGGTGATGTGTTTCGGATTCACGCCTGCATCCAGCATGCGGCGGATTCCTTTGCACACGCGGACTTCATCACAGACAGTTTCCCAGTAATCGATCTCTTCATTTCCGGTGAAATCGACCGCACCGCCCTTTACGGCGTATTCAATTGCCTTCTGGAACAGCTTCTCGTTCCGGTTGACATGGGTCGGGAGGAACTGGCTGGCCGGGATTTCGGTTTCGCTGATGACGCGTTCGATCAGCTCCATACATCTCGCACCGTCGCCAAGGTGGACATTGATCACTCCCGCTTTCCCGGAAAGAACACCGCCGAGGCGCGTGTCTGCTGCCAGTCGGGCGAATTCTTCGAAGGTCGGCTGTGAGGATCGGTGGTCCGAGATGGCGATTTCGCCGGTTCCGATGATTTCTTCGATCATCATGATATCTTTCGTAATTCCATCCGTCAGTGTACGCACCGGAACCTGATAGCTGCCGGTGTAGCACCAGGCGGACATGCCCTGCTCCCGGAGGCCTTTTGTTTTTGCCACGAGCGCGCACATGTCACGGCCAATGCCGTCAGTTCCGAGGCAGCCGACAACGGTTGTCACACCGAACTTGTTCAGGCCTTCCATCGTCGCCTCCGGGGTGCGGTTGGCAAAGCCGCCCTCGCCGCCTCCGCCGAGCACGTGAACATGGCAGTCGACAAAGCCAGGTGTCAGGACAAGTCCGGTTCCGTCTACGGTCTCCGCGCCAGAGAGCAGGCCGTCTGCCGTTATCGTGCCGGCATCTGCGATCTTGACAATTTTATCATACACAGTAAGAACGTCTTTTCTTCCGAGGTATTCCGGCGCATAGACGTCTATGTTCTGAAATAATATCATTTTCTCTCACTCCTCTTAAAATCCAATGGCAACCGCAATCAGAATCGTAATGACTGCTCCGATCATCAGTATCCCTAAGAATTTCCACATGAATTTGATCCAGTTCGACCACTCGATTTTTGCAATCGCCAGGGAGCCGATCAGGCAGCCGGAGGTCGGGACGATCAGGTTTGTGAAAGCATCACCGAGCTGGAACGCAAGGACGGATGTCTGGCGGGATACGCCGAGAAGGTCCGCGAGCGGTGCCATGATCGGCATGGTGATCGCCGCCTGGCCGGAGCCGGACACGACGAAAAAGTTGAAGACCGACTGGAACACGTACATCAGCACGGCTGCGGCTGCACCGGAAAGACCGGCCAGGGCCTGTGAGATGCCGTACATAATGGTGTTGATAACGGTCGGTGTGGTCGGATCGGAACCGCCGAGCACCTGCATGATGCCCTGTGCCATCGCTACAACGAGTGCCGCACCGATCAGGTCCTTTGCGCCGTCTTTGAAGGAAACGGCAATATCGTTCACTTTCATGTCATTCAGATGGAAAATGACACCGATCACACCTGCCACAATTCCCATGATGAAGAACTGGGTTGCGATTTCGGCCATGTAATAGCCTTTTGCCATAACGCCCCAGATGACCCAGACAACGGTAACGGCCAGTGTTACCAGAACTAAGATATGGCCGATGCCGAAGGAATGGCCCTCGTCGATGCCTGTTTTTTCGTTCTGATCACGGAAATACTGGTCGCTTTCGTAAGCAACGGAGATTTCCGGGGTCTTTTTGACTTTTGCTGCATAGAACATGGTCATGCCGCAGCCAAGAGCGGTGAATACGACCCACATCACCATACGGAAACCTGCGCCGGAGAAGACGTCAACGCCGGCGATTCCCTGTGCGATTCCGACGGAAAACGGGTTCATCCAGGAAGATCCGAAGCCGATCTGTGTTGCCACGTACGTAACAAGCACGGCAATGACGGTGTCGTATCCGACAGCGACGAACAGCGGGCAGAGGATCATGGTGAACGGAAGGGCCTCTTCTCCCATTCCGAACACGGCTCCGCCGAGGGAAAACAGGACGAAAAGGACCGGGATCAGCAGTTTTTCGGCTCCTTTTGCTTTACGGATCAGGCCGATCAGACCGGCTTCAACGGCTCCGGTGCGGATCATGATACCGAAAGCGCCGCCGACTACCATCAGAAATGCGATGATTTCGATGGCGGAGCTGCTGATAATTCCGTTATACATATAATTGAAAAATCCGGTTCCGCCGTCGCCGCTGAACAGTGCAACACCTTCTGTGACCGGTTTTCCTGCAGCATCGGTCAGATACTGGAAGCTTCCGTCTTTGATGACGGTACGGGTCTTTTCTACCCCGTTCATCAGGTATGTGACATCCTCCGTCTCGTAATAGCCTTTCGGGACGAGGAAGGTCATGACGGCCGCGATAACTACCACAAAAAAGATGATAATGTAGGTATCCGGCACGTTAAATCCCCTGTTGAATGATTTCAGGCCTTCGCCTTTCTTTTTGCTCATATTTTGAGATTTCCTCCATTTGATATTCTATTCTCGTTTTTAACGCGCATGGATTAGTGTACCATAGATCATAGAGGAAAGTCACTGAAAAAATCAAAAAAGTGACAGAAAAATTTTCCATTCGGATTTTTCTGCCGGCTGTGTGCAATGTCATGCATAACATGATTGTATAGAAAGGCAAACAATTCCTTTTAGGGTTTCCTGCTTCCCGTCTCTTATGCTATACTTGAAAGGTTGTTCTAACAGTAATACAAATCTAATACAGAAAGCGAGCTTGTGAACCTCACATGACTAAAGTCACGTGCTTCCGGCCGCTTTAGGCGGCAGACCA
>ERZ1106941.3016-NODE-3016-length-10775-cov-2.437407_pt1 | contig 10775 bp, 8 predicted proteins | sample MGYA00403670_ERZ1106941 | MGnify/ENA primary metagenome ERZ1106941 (study PRJEB35170, sample SAMEA104062400) | human gut metagenome | biome: human gut; feature: human-associated habitat; material: faeces | place: Denmark | collected 2012-06-04 ... | reverse complement strand
CACATTCTTTGTATGGGAACCATTAATTGAAAGTATAAGATTATCGCTACATTCAGCGAGAGGAGTAGAAATACAGGAATTTGTAGGGTTACAAAACTATATTGATGTATTTAATGATGTAAGTTTTAATGCTGCATTTGCTAATACATTCAAATACATCGGATGGTCATTAGTCATCGGATTTGTAGTACCAATTATTTTGGCTATATTCATCAGTGAGACAATAAGAGGAAAGAGCTTTTTCAGATTTGCAGTATACTTCCCGAACATGGTTCCAGGTATGGCTGTGTCACTTCTTTGGGTTTATTTCTTCAAACCGGGTCCTACTGGTGTTCTGAATATATTGTTAGGAAAGTGTGGTATAGCACCAAGTGTGTGGTTGAACAACGCGGCATTAACTATTCCACTTATCGTAATTGCATTAACATGGAAGGGAGCAGGTTCTACAGCACTTATTTACATGGCGGGTATTAGTGGAATCAATCCTGAATATTATGAAGCAGCAGCAATTGACGGAGCAGGAATTTGGAGAAGAATTTTCCATATTACAGTTCCTTGCATATTAAATCTTGGAAGAACAATGTTGATTCTTCAGGTAATATCAGTGTTCCAGATATTGTACGAGCCGTTAGTATTGACCAACGGTGGACCAAACAATGCAAGTTTGTCTATTATGCTTTTAGTATATAAGTATGCATTTACTAAGTACGATTATCCAAAGGCAGCAGCACTTTCAGTTATTATTTGTGTAGTTCTTATTTTGTTAAGTGGATTATATATGAAACTTACAAAATCAAAAGATGAGTAGGAGGTGCGGTAATGTTTTTTAAGAAATATATGGACAAAACAGACGGAGCTATCAGAGGCTTCGATGTTAAGTCAAAAAGAGTTAAGATTATTTGCCTTCTTATAGTTTTAGTATGTTTAATATTCTCAGTAATAGCTATTTATCCGGCGTTCTGGGTAATGGTTTCGGGTTTTAAGGATATTAAAGAATTTACTACAGAGGCAACACTGTTCCCTAAAGTTTTTGATTTTAGCGGATTTAAGTATACATGGGATAAGTTAAACTTTGCAGTATACTACAAAAACTCACTTATCATGGTAGTTGGATGTGTTTTATGCGCAATCTTCTTTAACGGATTGTTAGCATATGCACTTGCTATCCTTAAACCAAAGGGACATAAAGTTATTAACGGACTTGTAATGTGGAGTCTTCTTATTCCTACAACAACAAGTATCGTAGCTTTATTCGTAAACATTAACAGATTAGGTCTTACAGGAACATTTATTCCACTTTGGCTTTCATATGGCGCAAATGCCTTTTGGGTAGTTCTTTTCAAGGAATTCTTTGAAGGACTGCCAAAAGAACTGATAGAGGCAGCAAAGATTGACGGATGTAATATATTCCAGATTTTCTATAAGATTGTGTTACCTTTATCAAAACCGATTATTATGGTTATAATAATCTTCTCAGTAACAGCTGCATGGTCAGACTTCCTGTTACCATATTTAGTACTTAACGGTTCAGGAAATGAAACGGTTATGGTTAAGCTTTACGCTTACTCAGCAGCTCATACAACACAGATAGATATGATCAGAGCAATATTCTTCTCAATTATTCCTCCGACAATTATCTTCTTGTTGTTCCAGAAGCAAATTACAGATGGTGCCGCTGGCGGTGCTGTCAAAGGTTAGAATAGATATAGTGTGCTGTCGGCATTTCCTCCTTTATGCCGACTAGTAGACTATAACTGTATTTAAAGAAAAAATGGAGTGGAATTATGGCAAAAGTAGCAGATAAATATTTTAAAGCAGACGAATGGAAAGTAATTGAAGAAGGATTCAATCCGGATTACGGAGAAGTTTCAGAATCTATATTTTCTCTTGGAAATGAATACTTAGGAGCAAGAGGATATTTTGATGAAGGATATTCAGGAAGCAAACTTATTGGAAGTTATTTCAACGGAATATATGAAATGACAAAACCTGAATATGGTCATTATAAGGGAATAGCAGATTTTACTGAATTTATGGTAAACTCAGTAGACTGGTTATATACAAGAATTGAAATTGATGGGGAACAGTTAGATTTAGCCACATCAGAATTTGAAGATTTTGTTAGGGAAATTGATATGAAGACAGGCATTCTTACAAGAAGCTTTGTTTGGAAAACAAAATCAGGAAAGAGACTTGCAGTTAAATTTGAAAGATTTGTTTCAATGACTCAGGTTAAGAGAACAACACAGAAAATTACTATTAAACCAATTGGATTTAGTGGAAAAATATATATAACATCAGGTCTTGATTTCTCACAGATACATAAAAATGAAAGAAAGAATTTATGGGATTGCAAGCCTGGAACAATAGAAAAGGGCGAAGATATTTTTATGGGTATTGACGGAACTACTATCAATACCAAATTAAAGGTATATTCAAGCTGCAAAGTTAATGCAGAATATGAAAGCCTTGAAGAAGTTAACGAGGAGAAAATTGTCGCAGTTAAGTTAAAAGCTAATCTTGAGGATGGTAAGGATTATGTTCTTACTAAGGTTACAAATAATGTCACATTAAGAGATGACGGAGATTTGGCTGTATATGATAAAGAAGTTGAGGCTGTAAAATCTGAAACAGAAACTGCATGCACATTGTATGACAAGTTAGAAAAAGAAAATATTGACTGGTGGAAAAAGGTATGGGACAGCTCAGATATAACTATAGCAAATGACCTTGAAAATCAGCAGGGTATCCGTTTCTGTATTTTCCAGATGTATCAGACATATCATGGTGCAGTGGAAGGTACTAATATTGGAGCAAAAGGCTTAACAGGTGAAGCTTATAATGGTAATGCTTTCTGGGATACAGAAACATATTGTTTGCCATTCTTTATATTCAACAATCAGGAAGCAGCAAGAAACTTACTTTATTTCCGTTATAAAACTTTGGATGAAGCAAGAAAGAGAGCAGAAGTTCTTGATTGTAAGGGAGCATTCTATCCAATCGCTACTATTAGTGGTAGAGAGTGCTGTAATTTATGGCAGCATGCAAGCTTGCAGCTTCAGGCATCTACAGCAGTAGCTTACGGTGTATGGTTCTATGAAAAGATGTTTGATGACAAGGATTTCCTTAAGAAATACGGACTTGAAATGCTCATTGAAATCTCAAGAATGCTTGCTACAAGAGGTGATTTCAACAGAGAAGGGAAATATGGTTACTATTGTGTAATGGGACCTGATGAATTCCAAATGATGGTACATAACAACTCATACACAAACTATATGGCAAAATTCACATTGGAATACACTCTTGACAAAATAAATGAAATCAAGTCAGAAGATCCGGATGCTTACAAGAAGGTTGCTGAGAAGGTAGCTTTTGATGAAAGCGAAATGGATACATGGAAGAACATTAAGGATAATATGATTTTGCTTTATGATGATAAAACAAAATTGTTTGAACAGCATGATGGTTTCTTTAAATTGCCACACTTAGATGTTGATTCAATTCCAATTAGTGACTTCCCATTATATGACAACTGGTCATATGATAGAATTTACAGAAATGATATGATTAAACAGCCTGACGTATTAATGTTTATGTTGTTGTTTATTTCAAAGTTCTCACAGGAACAGTTAAAGGCAAACTATGAGTATTATGAACCATGTTGTATACATGAAAGCTCATTATCACCTTCAGTACATTCAATTTTGGCATCACAGCTTAAGAAGGATGATGAGGCATATGATTTCTTTGGATTTGCAACAAGATTAGATTTAGACAACTACAACAGAAACACAAATCAGGGAATCCATACAACAAGTATTGCGGCAGCATGGATGAATATTGTATACGGTTTCGGTGGACTTAGAAGTGACGGCGAAAAGTTAAGCGTTGCACCATCAATTCCAAAGAACTGGGGCGGATATTCATTTAACATCAGCTACAAGGGTGTTGTAATTGAAATTAAGGTAGACAAGGAAAATGTATACATTAAGACAAAGGGCGACGGTGTTGTTGAGCTTAGTGTATATGGCAAAGATGTTGAAATAAATAGCGAAGGCTATAAGTGTGAAGTAGAATAAAATGATTGATTGGAAATTAAAAGAAGAAGGATTTGACAAAGAAAAAATATCGTACCTGGGAAATAAGTTTTTAACAGGTAACGGATATATGGGGGTAAGAGGAACCCTTGCTGAATATGGTAAGGAAAATCTCGCAGCCATCAACCTTGCCGGTATTTATGATAAGGTGGGAGATGGCTGGAGGGAGCCTCTTAACGCTCCAAATGGTTTTTATACATATCTCGTTGTTGACGGTGAAGTTTTAAAATTACCTGATGTTAATCCGGAAGTTCATTACACAGAACTTGATTATAGAAATGGTATTTTCACCAGACATTCAGAATGGGATACGGCAAGAGGAAAAATCACCTTTGACAGCGAAAGATTTGTCAGCATGAGTGATGTACATTTAGGTGTAATGAAGTTTAAGGTTACTGCTGATTTTCATGCTGATGTAGAAGTTGTGTATGGTATAGACGGTGATGTGTGGGATATCAACGGACCACATTATGACAAACTTGAATATATCGAAAATGATGTTATCGGCATTATTGGAACAACTCACGAAAAAGGATATAAAGTAGCTGTATGTGGTGGAGATAAGACAAGTTTCCCTTGCGAAAAGAAGATTAATGTTCATGATAAGAAGGTTCTTAAGAGCATTAATTTTGTAACAGATATTAACAAAGAATATGTTATAGAGCGTTTCTTTGGAGTATATACAAGTAAGGATTGCGAAAATTGTGTTGAGGAAGCATCAAAAGAAGTGACTGTAGCTTTAAGAAACGGTTATGAAGATGCCATAGAGAAGCACAAGGATAAATGGAACAGTCTTTGGGAAAACTCACAGGTAATTGTAGAAGGTGATGATAAGGCAATGGAAGCTCTTAATTATTCACTTTATCATTTACATTGTATAGCTCCAAGACACACTGACAGCCTTTCGATAGCTGCAAGAGGACTTTCAGGACAGACATATAAGGGAGCTGTTTTCTGGGATACGGAAATGTTTATTTTGGATTTCTTCCTTATGACAGAGCCTAAGGTTGCAAAGAGCCTTATGAAGTACAGAATAGATTCTCTTAGCGGTGCAAAGGAAAAGGCAAAGAGCTATGGCTTAGATGGTGCCTTTTATGCATGGGAAAGTCAGGAAGGCGGATTTGACGCATGTTCTGATTACAATGTTGTAGATGTATTTACAAAGCGTCCTATGAGAACATTTTTCAGGGACAAGCAGGTGCATATTTCATCAGCAGTTGTTTACGGTATTGGAAAATACTTAAAGACAACAGGAGATACATCTATTTTATCAGAAGGTGGTGCTCATACAATTATTGAATGTGCATTGTTCTACTACAGTCTTTTACTTAAGAGAGCTGTCAGGGACTACTATGAGATACATGATGTAATCGGACCTGATGAATATCATGAGAGAGTAAATAATAACGGTTACACTAACAGAATGGCGAAATATACCTTTGAAGAAGCTGTAAACGTTATTAATTTAAAGGATGAATTATCAGAAGAAGAGCAGGAAATCTTAAGTCAGTATGATTTAGATGACCTGAAAAATAAATTTACTGATGCTGCAGAGAATTTATTTATCCCTCAGCCAAACGAAAATGGTGTTATACCACAGTTTGACGGATATTTTGATTTAGAAGATGCAAGCATTGATGAAGTAAGAAGCAGATTATTAGACCCTAAAGAATATTGGGGCGGTGCATATGGTGTAGCCAGCCATACACAGGTAATCAAACAGGCAGATGTTGTTACATGGCTTAATATGTTCTCAAAGGAATTTGACTTAGATACAATGTTAAAGAATTTGGAATATTATGAGACAAGAACTGAACATGGTTCTTCTCTTAGCGCATGTATGTATGCATTGTTAGCATGCAAGTGCAACAGACCTGATAAGGCATATGACTTCTTTATGAAGTCGGCTTCAGCAGATATAAAGCAGGGTGGTAAAGAATGGGCTGGTTTGGTTTATATCGGTGGAACACATCCGGCAGCCGCAGGAGGTGCTTATATGGTAGCACTTCAGGGATTTGGAGGCTTAAGCTTTGATGGAGATGAAATCATTGTAAAACCAAATCTTCCGGGAAGCTGGAACAGATTATGCTTCAGAGTTAATTACAATAATAGATTATATGAGATTGATATTAACGAAGCAGGAGTCACAAAAAAAGAATTAAGTTAATAAAAAAGCATTAGAGGTTTTATAACCTCTAATGCTGTTGAACGATTAGGAGATAGTCCTAACACTGTTACGTTCCGTGATAGATGTGTGAAGTAAAACTTCATATTGTTTTGGTTTCTTATGTTCAAGAAGCTGTAGCATGAAGTCCACTGCTATACGACCTTTAAGGTCCATGTCCTGATGGATGGATGTAAGTGGTGGCTCGATGATGTTGCAAATGCTTAAATCATCGAAACCAACGACGGATACCTGTTCAGGAATTTTGATTTTAAGCTTATGGAGGTTAGCAATAATGCTACCGGCAAGGGCATCGGCAGTTGTAACAACACCTGTTATCTCAGGATTAGATGCCAAGGTTTTTGCAATTGCACGGGTTCCTTTTAAGTCCATGCCACACTCGAATACCAGTGATTCATCAAATGGAATACCGGCTTCGGTAAGGGCTGCCTTATAACCAAGGAAACGTTCCATAAGAACACCACCGTCTTTTATGTGAAGTGAAGCAAAGGCAATCTTTTTATGACCGTTTTGAATGAGATACTTAGTGGATGAATTACTTCCACCAAAGTCATCAAGACCTACATTACAGATTCCTTTGTGATGTACATAACTATCAACTAAAACGATTGGTATTTTTAAAGTGCTGATTTCATCAAAGAATTCATCCTTAAAAATACCTGCAAGGAAGAGACCATCAATATCCCATGTGTGGAGAAAAACCTGAAGCTGTTCGGCAGTTTCAACGGTGCGAAGCATGAGATAATATCCGTTTTCACGGAGAACATGTTCTAATATTCCAATAAACTTTGAGAGGAATGGGTCTTCCATAAAATTAGAGCCTCTATCAGTTACTACATGGTTTACGAAACCGATAACTTTTGAGGATCTTGAAACAAGAGAACGGGCAGACATATTTGGGACATACCCAAGTTCTTCAATAGCTGTGTTAATTCTGGCAACAGTGTCGGCTGAAACGCGACCGGATTTGCCATTAATAACATTTGATACGGTTGTTGGGCTTACCCCTACAACCTGGGCAATATCTTTTATTGTAACCATAGTTTATCTAAGTCCTTTCTATAAAATAACGATATTTTACGTTTAACGTAAAACTATAAGTAAATTCTAGCATTAATAGAAGGATTTTAAAATAGTAAAAATTTATAATTTAGTATACATTTTTTTTATAGTTATAACCAAAAAAAATGATATAAAAAGGAGGAAAAAATGCAGGGAGTAATATTTGATTTAGACGGAGTGCTTGTTTCTACAGATGAATTACATTATCAGGCATGGAAAAAACTTGCAGATGAACTTGGAATCACAGATTTCAACAGAGAGGACAATGTAAGACAAAGAGGAGTAAGCAGAATGGCATCTCTTGAGGTTGTACTTGAAAAGGGTGACAAAGAATATTCCGAAGAAGAGAAAGTTGAGATGGCAGAAAGAAAGAATGACTATTACAAGGAAATGTTACAGTCATTAGATGACAGCGCAGTATTGCCTGGAGCGTTTGACACATTGAAAATGCTTAGAGATAGAGGTATACTTACAGCTGTTGGTTCTGCAAGTAAAAACGCACCATTAATACTTGAAAAGACAGGTTTATTACCACTTATTGACAAAATAAGCTGCGGACTTGATGTAACGAAGTCAAAACCTGATCCTGAAGTATTTTTAGTAGCTGCATCTAAGTTGGAACTTACACCGGAAAATTGCCTTGTAGTTGAAGATGCAAAAGCAGGAATTGATGCTGCAAAAGCAGGAGGCATGAAATCTCTTGGTGTAGGACCTTTCCATGAAGAACTTGGAGCAGACTTTCATTCAAGAACACTGGCAACAGTAGATAATTGGGAGGAAATATTATGCTAAAAGAGAACAATAGCACGGAAACAAAAACAGATAAGCCTATTGGCGGAAAAGCCGGATTTATAATAGGCTGCGTGATAATTTATTGGTTAGCACTTGGCATTGTATGGGGCTGTGTAAGCCTTCCGGGGGCAATTGATAAAATGTCACAGAAAAGTGAAATAAAGAACAGCAAAGTAGTTCTTTATGATGGACCTAAGTCATTAAAAGATGCAACAGCAGCTGATTTGTCAGTTGTATCAGAGGCAGAAAGAGATATGGCTTTAATGCATTGTACAGATACTAAGGTAACTGTAAACGGAAATGACTGCTATGTATATGATACAAACGTAAACAACACACATGCATGGGTTGGATCATATATGCCAAAATTATCAAGAACCCCAATAACATATTTTGATTTTGAAGGTACAGTTGAAATTACCGTAAAGGCTGAAAACATTGATATTAAGTCAGTAACAGTAAGACCACTTAAATATGATATTAAGCCTGAAATCAACACTAAGGATCATACAGTAACATTCCGTGTAAACACACCGGATACATATACTGTAGAATTTAACAACAGCACTCAGAGAGCAGTACATATTTTTGCTAATGAGTTAGAAAATCCTGAAGATATTCCTGATGCAAAGGATGATGATGTATTCTACATCGGACCTGGTGAATGGAATATTGAAAACATGGTATTATCAGATAACCAGACATTATACATTTCAGGTGGTGCCGTAGTTCATGGTATTGCAAATGCAAACTTTGCAAAGAATGTTACAGTTTGCGGACGTGGTATTATTGATAATTCAAACCTTGAAGGATGGAAGGGCAGATCAGCCAGCGTTCCACTTAAGTTTGATAACTGCCAGGATGTAACAATTGATGGTATCATTTCATTAAACTCAAATGCATGGTGCCTTCAGGTTTACAACACAATCGGTGCTGACATTAACAATGTTAAGATACTTACAGCAAGACCAAATGGCGACGGAATGTCAATCCAGTCAACAAAGAGTGCAAAAATCACAAATTCATTTGTTCGTGCATGGGATGATGCTTTAGTTGTAAAGAATTATGATGAAAACTCAGCAAACATCAGCTTCAAGAACATTCAGGTTTGGACAGACCTTGCACAGTCAATGGAAATTGGATATGAAACAAACAAAGGTCAGAAAGAAAAATCAACAATTACAAATGTTTCATTTGAAGATATAACAATTTTACATAACTTCCATAAGCCGGCATTATCAATTCATAACGCCGATGATGCAGCTGTATCAGATATTAAATATAAGAACATTGTAGTAGAAGATGCAGAAATGGGAAGAGGAGACGGAACAACAGATCTTATCGATTTCTCAATTGTTAAGAATGATAACTGGTCTTCAACACAGGAAAGAGGAACAATTTCTAACGTAACTATTGATGGATTTAAGGTATTAGATGGTGCTAAGACTTTAATGGTTAAGTTCAAAGGTTATGATGCTGAACACAACATTTCAGATGTAACAATTAAGGGATTGAACATTAAGGGTGAAAGCATTACAAATGATTCAAAATGTGTAAGCATTGATGCTAATACAACATCAAATATCAAGATAGAAAAGTAGGAGGTGCCACATGAAGAAAAAAGGAATAATATTAATGGCAGTGCTTTTAGTAGTATTTGTCGGATTGGCTATAGCAGTTAAATCAGCTGATTCTTCTACAAAAATGGACAAAAAGAATCTAACTGTAGTTACAGCACCGGATCAGAAGGAAGCACAGGAAAATGAACAGTTCACAGTTCCTGAATATAAATCAGCAGAAGTAAAAGGTGAAAACGTTGCTTTAAAGGGTAAAGCAAGTGCAAACGGATACACAGATGTTTACACACCTGTTTACGCAAATGATGGTGATAGAGATACAACATCATATTGGGAAGGTGCAGGAAACGGTGATGACGAAATCACAATTGATTTACAGAAAGCCTACAATGTTCATACAGTAAGACTTGCAGTTAACCCGGCTACAATCTGGGGTGCAAGAAAGCAGACGCTTTCAATTAGCGTAAGTGAAGATGGAAAAGACTATAAAGAAATAGTTGCATCAAAGGAATATGAATTTGATCCTAAGGCAGGAAACGAAGTAACAATTCCGTTTGATGAAGTTAAGGCACAGTATGTTCGTGTAACAATTACAAAGAACACAGGTGCAAAGGGTGGACAGCTCGCAGAGCTCGAAATCTATTCTAATGATTAACTGGTATTAAAGTTAATACTTGCCACATAAAAATGCTCATACCATTTGAATTTCTCTCATTCGTTCAGGTGGTATGGGCGTTTTTTTATGGATAAAAATAAGCATTTCAAACATACAAAAAGCGGCTGGTAATAAACCAACCGCCAATGTAGCATCAATATTAATTGGAAGTTTCTTCTTCCTTAACTTCATAATCTTTAAATTTGATTTTGTTGTCATCCGAAAGAATTGATTGCTTAATAAAGCGCATATATCTGTTATAAATCTGTTTAGGTATTCTAAAGACCGCTCTTCTGTGAATGCCCTTAAAGGCTTTCTCTCCAACTTCTTTCAAATGTGTGCCTTTAAATCTTACAATTTGGAGCTTTTCGCACTTGTAAAATGCTTTTGTACCTATCTTTTTC
>ERZ1106941.2999-NODE-2999-length-10860-cov-2.775197_pt1 | contig 10860 bp, 7 predicted proteins | sample MGYA00403670_ERZ1106941 | MGnify/ENA primary metagenome ERZ1106941 (study PRJEB35170, sample SAMEA104062400) | human gut metagenome | biome: human gut; feature: human-associated habitat; material: faeces | place: Denmark | collected 2012-06-04 ... | reverse complement strand
AGAAAAGAAGCTCGTCAGATCGTAGGTCATAAGCACGTATTAGTAAATGGTAAATGTGTAAACATCCCATCATATGAAGTTAAGCCGGGTGATGTGATCGAAATCAAAGAGAAGCACAAAGGAGCTCAGAGATATAAGGATATCCTTGAAGTAACAGACGGAAGAATCGTTCCGGAGTGGCTTGAAGCAGACCATGAAAAACTTTCAGGAGTTGTTAAGGAAATTCCTACAAGAGAGCAGATTGATGTTCCTGTAAATGAAGTGCTTATCGTCGAGTTGTATTCTAAATAATAACTCGCAGATCAGGTAAGCATTGAACCCCAAAAGGAGGTACTGGGAGTGCTTGATTTTAAAGAACCAAATATTAAGATTGCAGATATTTCAGAAGATAAGAAATATGGACGTTTTGTAGTAGAACCATTGGAGCGTGGTTATGGTACAACTCTTGGAAATTCTCTGAGAAGAATCATGCTTTCATCATTGCCGGGTACAGCAGTTAGTCATATTCGTATTGACGGAGTTGGTCATGAGTTTTCAGCAATTCCTGGTGTGAAGGAAGACGTTACTGAGATTATTATGAACATCAAGAGTCTGGCAATCAAGAATAACAGTGAGACCGATGAGGTCAAGACTGCTTATATCGAGGCCTCCGGCGAGGGTGTGGTCAGAGCGTCTGATATTCAGGTGGATTCTGATATCGAGATCATGAATCCGGATCAGGTGATTGCTACATTGAGTGGTGGTCCTGACTGCAAACTTTACATTGAGATGACAATTGTAAATGGTCGTGGATACGTAAGTTCTGATAAGAACAAACGTGAAGATTTACCGATCAATGTTATCGCAATCGATTCTATCTTTACTCCGGTAGAGAGAGTTAATATCAAGGTTGAGAATACTCGTGTTGGTCAGATTACAGATTATGATAAGCTGACATTAGATGTATTTACAGATGGTACAATTGAGCCAAGTGATGCAGTAAGTCTTGCTGCAAAGGTGTTATCCGATCACTTGAGATCATTTATTGATCTATCTGATAAGAGTTCTCGTATTCAGGTTATTGCGGCTGAAGAAGAGAATAGCAAAGACAAAGTGTTGGAAATGAATATTGATGAATTAGAGCTTTCCGTTCGTTCATACAACTGCTTGAAGAGAGCAGGAATCAACACTGTTGAGGAACTTTGCAACCGTACATCGGAAGACATGATGAAAGTTAGAAACCTTGGACGTAAATCTTTGGAAGAAGTATTGTCTAAGCTTAAGGAGTTAGGTCTTTCCTTGAACTTGGGAGATGAATAATTAGGAGGTAAGCACAATGGCAGGCTATAGAAAACTTGGAAGAACTTCCAGCCAGAGAAAAGCTTTGCTTCGCAATCAGGTGACAAATTTGTTGTATCATGGCAGCATTGTTACTACTGAGGCAAAAGCAAAAGAGATTCGTAAAATCGCAGAGGGAATCATTGCTCTGGGTGTTAAGGAATGCAATAATTACGACACTGTAACCGTTACTGCTAAGGTTGCCCGCAAGGACAAAGATGGTAAGCGTGTGAAAGAAGTCGTTGATGGTAAGAAGGTAACACAGTTTGATGAAGTAGAGAAGGAGATCAGAAAGGATCAGCCATCCAGACTGCATGCTCGTAGAAAGATGCAGAAGGTTCTTTACAACATCACTGAGGTTCCGGCAGAGATGCAGGGACGCAAGAGTGGTACTAAGACTGTTGATGTTGCAGCATTTGTTTTGGATGATCTTGCACCAAAGTATGCTGAGCGCAATGGTAATGGTGGTTATACCCGTATCGTGAAGATTGGTCAGCGTAAGGGTGATGCTGCTATGCAGGTACTCATTGAGTTAGTATAATTTTAATATTGCTCTTAATAGAAAGAGGTATTGCAGAAATTTTCTGTGGTACCTCTTTTTTGGTATAGGAAAATGCTGTTATGTAGCGTGACATCACCAAGAATTGCTTTAGCAATTCTTGTAAAGCAAAGCGCTGGCTTTGCTTTTTTGGTATAGGTGATTTGTCGAAATTGTCACTTTTCTGTGAAAAAGCTAACATATAAATGACAAAAAACAGCGTTAATATAAGGGAAAATGTGGTAGGAGCGGTTGAAAGACGGCGAAGAAATATTTACAAAAACAGATGAAAGTGTTACAGAGTCTTCAACATTTTCATCCAAAAAGAAAAGAGGAATATAGAATTTATGAAAAGATTATTATCATTTGTATTATCAGCAGCATTAATAGTGAGCGGGACGTATGCAGCAAATAGCATGCATATTTCTGCAGATGAAGCATCTTCAGGAGTAGGGTCAAGTGCCACGCCACAGACAGAATTAGATCCGGCATCCAGCCCCCAGATTACGAAAGAGCCGGGTGCAGTTCAGGATGACACACCACAGGTTAGTGGGCAGCCGACTGTAAAACCGGATGATGCACCACAGGTTAGTGAGCAGCCAACGACAGTGCCGGGCAACACACCGCAGGTTAGTGAGCAGCCAACGACAGTGCCGAGCAACACACCGCAGGCTACAGTAGAACCTAGTGCAACACCACAGGTTACAGAAGTAACTGCGCCGATAGCGCCACAGGTAACACAGATCAAAGGTGGTTCTAAGCGCGTCAAGTTATATTGGACAGAACAAAAAGATGCGAGCGGATATTATATTTACTATGCGACAAGCAAGACAGGAACATATACAAGAACAAAAACAATTACGAATCCCGGTACTTGCAAATATGTTAAAAAATCTTTAGAGCAAAATAAAACTTATTACTTTAAGATATCTGCCTATACTTTGAATGCCAATGGTCTTCCGGTAGAAGGAGAGCTTTCGCAAGCCTACGCTGCTAAGACTATAACGGTAAGTGCGACATCGAAAGGTGCAAGAAAGTATTCCAGCATAGCAAAGTTTAAGAAGTCTCCGGCATATAAGAAATATGCATTTTTGCGTAAAGCAAACTATACGAAAAGCTTTGCTATACCAGGGATGAAAACAACCAACGTAGCAGGTTTCGCCAATAATCGAATGTTTCCACAAGGAGGCTGCGCAGCAGGTGCCTATATGCTTGTATCGGCATACGCATATAATGGAGAGGATGAATCTGTCATCTACGTATTAAGCCGGTCTTCAAAATCATATATTACGACGTTGGTTATGCCAAATAAGACAAAAATTAATGCAATGGCGTATGATGGCAAGAATGTGTGGCTGACACAAGGGAAAAAAGTTGTTCGTTTTTCATATGAGATGATCTCAAAAGCGGTAGCGTCAGGGAACTCATACACGGAATTAGCTGCGTTTGATGAAACTTATTCCATAGCAACAAATGGTTCTTATATGGCATACAGAGATCATGTATTGTGGATTGGAGCTTATAATTCGAAGCTTGCAACGAGAATGTATGGCTATGTAGTACAAACCAATACAACAGGTGCAGTATCGTTGACACGTAAATATTATATGGCAATGCCAAATCGAACGAGAGCCGTATCCTTTGACGCGAATGGTTATATGTATGTGGTGAGAAGTTCTCAGTCAAACAACAAACAGTCCGGTTATCTGTCCCAGATTCGTACCTATAAGCCTGCATTTTCGACGCCGGCAGCGTCAGGCGGTGTGGCAAAAAAAGCGTATACGAAGAAGACTACAATTCCACCAAGAGCCTGTGGAAGTATGGTATATGGACAATATTTATATACAGTATTTTCCGGTTGTAAATATTCGAAATGCACTTATAAGGTCGATCGGGTAATTGCGATCAAGTTGATTAGTATGCGGTAGGTACATGCATTGCCTATGACGATGTACGCTTTAAGAGTAAACTGTGATTAAGTTGACTAGTTGCGGTAAGTACATGTCCTTAGATTATATCTTTATCGCTATAGGAAGATTATAAATACCATCCTTTTTGCAATGGGAAAAGGATGGTATTTTTTTGCGGAATCTGTTACTATAGGGATGGCTTTTTACAATGGCGGATAGGTGCAGTAGTGGTTAAACTCGACTTTGAATTACAGCATCTATCTGAGTCGGCAGATTTATATATTTGCACACGTGGTATAAATTTGTCAGAATAGCATGTGTGCGGAAATGAGGACAAAATGACAAAGAAAGAGTATGCTGGGTATGAGTATGTGGAAAATGGTGTGTGTGCTGCACAGGGATTTACGGCTAATGGATTGAATTGCGGTATTAATCCGGTAAAAACAAAAAATGATCTTGGAATGATATTTAGTGAGAAGGAATGTACAGCAGCAGCAGTATATACTCAAAATAAAGTGAAGGGTGCACCTATTTTGGTGACGAAAGCAAATCTTGCGCAAAGTGGTGGCAAAGCACAGGCAGTGATCGTGAATTCGAAGAATGCGAATACCTGTAATGCCAATGGCGTAGAAGTGGCAAATGCCGTTTGTAAGTTAACAGCTGACGAATTGGGGATTACAGCAGATCGTGTTATTGTTGCTTCAACCGGTGTCATCGGAGCACCAATGTCTGTAGAGCCGTTTGCAAATGCTATGCATGAACTCGCAGAGGGATTAAGCATCGATGGACACGATGCTGCGGCAAAAGCAATTATGACAACAGATACCGTACAGAAAGAGGTTGCAGTAGAATTTCTTTTGGATGGTAAGAAATGTAGACTAGGTGGCATGGCAAAAGGCAGCGGCATGATCCATCCTAATATGGCTACCACTCTTAACTTTATCACGACGGATGTGGCAATTTCCGGAGAAATGATACAGGCGGCATTATCAGAAATTGTTAAAGTTACATACAACTGTTTGAGTATAGATGGTGATACTTCCACAAATGACATGGTTAGTGTTATGGCAAATGGTTTAGCCGGAAATGCAGAGATTACCGAGAAAAATGCTGATTTCGATCTGTTTAAAAAAGCATTGTACGTTGTTATGGAGAATATGACCAAAATGTTGGCAGCAGATGGAGAGGGTGCTTCTAAATTTTTAGAATGCTCTTGTGATGGCGCACCGGATCAGGAAACAGCAATTGTTGTGGCGAAGAGTGTAATCCGATCCCCATTGTTTAAATGTGCTATGTTCGGAGAAGATGCTAACTGGGGAAGAATCCTTTGCGCAATTGGTTATGCGGAAGCGGAGTTCGATATTGACAAAGTGGCAGTAGAGTTGGAGTCAGAAGTCGGAACAGTAGCAGTATGTAAAAATGGTGCAGGGGTTGCTTTTTCCGAGGAAGAAGCGGCCAAAATATTGAACAAAGATGAAATTTATATTCATGTTCATTTGAATCAGGGCGAAGCATCTGCTAAGGCATGGGGCTGTGATCTTACATACGATTATGTGAAGATAAACGGAGATTACCGCTCTTGATAAACGGGGACAGCCGTTCCAGATAAACAGGGACTGTCGCTCTAGATAAACAGGGACTGTCGCTCCAGATAAACAGGGACAGTTGTTCCGGATAAACAGGGGCAGCCGTTTGTGATAACGGGAGTTTATTATTCCTGGCAAACGGACGGAAAGTTAAGTGCTGTGTGCCTCCCAAAACTTGAGCAAGTGTTCAGTCATAGTCTCAGGGGTGACTGTATAATGCGGAAACCACTCACGTGGGAAGGGGGATTGATAACTGCCCTGCAAAAAACGATCGTCTAATAAAAGGATACAACCATAGTCCTGCTCGGTTCGGATGACACGTCCGGCTGCTTGCAGGACTTTATTCATGCCCGGATATTGGTATGCATAAGAAAAACCATGTCTGGTGTTTCTTATTGTTGCTTCGTCGTTTTCAGAACCTGTTGAAAATGATGAAATTTCCCCGTCAAAAAATTGTCGATAGAGTTCATTTTCATTGCAAACCATTGGCAGACCTGTTCCCACAATCACAGCACCTATCAGTCGTTCTGCCTTCAAATCTATTCCTTCGCTAAATATTCCGCCCAAGACGCATAATCCTACAGTCGTTGTGGTGGGAGATTCTGAAAAATGCGCCAGAAACTCTTCTCGTTCTTGCTCATCCATTGTGGCATTTTGTGTAAGCAGAGTCAGATCTTGACTGGCATCAGAGGAGGCGATCATATCATAGATATCCTGCAGCATCTTATAGGATGGAACAAAGACCATATAGTTGCCCGATCTGGCATGCACAAATCGTAATATATAGTCTACAATTCGGGCATACATTGCAGCTCCGCGTCGACTGTATTTAGTGCTGACATCCCGACCGACCAGTAATAGTCGGTTGTGACCAGGGAACGGTGATGGGGCATAGATAGCGTAATCTTCAGGGCGGCTTGCCAGTTGCTCTCTATAGTATTGAATAGGAAGCAGTGTTGCAGAGAAAAAAATAGCGGAGCGTCCCATGGCAAGGTACTGTTCCAGGTTGGCAGATGGATTCATACATTGTAAATGAACACAGAAATTGCTGTTATCATTATAGTCGCAATAAATCAGATAGTGTTCATCAACCAACTCATATACATTTACAAAGGAACGGATGTTAAAGTAAAAATCCAGTAATTGGCTAAATTGTTCCTCCGATAATTTTTTCTCACTGAAAGAGGGATCTTGTAAAAACTCATCCATTACACTTTGAAGTCGAAGTAAGCGTCCTAACAAAGCATCTGTCATAGACAGTGTGCAGATGAGAAGTTCGTCACATTGTCTTTTCAGATCTAAAAGTGCACGATTTACACTTTCTAAAGAAGCTGTGATCTTTTTGCTTTTGGTTTTAAGGAGACGTTTGGTCTCTAACACGTCTTCTTTGATCAAAACTGCAGAGTACATATCGCGGGCACGGTCAACCAAATTGTGTGCTTCATCTACTAAAAAAAGATTCGCTGTACTTGCGGCAGCGCCATCTGAAAAAAAGCGTTTGAGGTGGCTATCCGGGTCAAAGGCATAATTATAGTCGCCGATCACAGCATCGCACCAAAGAGAAGCATCCAGACTGAGCTCGAAAGGACATACTTCATGCTTTAAGGCGTATTGCGTTACGATATCACGAGTGATCTGTGATTCGTGAGTGATAAGATCATATACGGCATCGTTAATACGGTCAAAATGACCTTTGGCACGTTCGCAATTTGCCGGATGACAGTTTGCTTTCTCTAGAATGCAGATCTTATCTTTGGCAGTTAAGGTGATACTTTTGAGGGCTGCATGGTGGTTGGCCAGAAGTGCGAAGGTGTTTTCAGCAACCGTACGAGTAATCGTTTTGGCGGTCAGATAAAAGATTTTCCCTGTCAAATGTTCCCCCATTGCTTTAACAGCGGGAAATATTGTTGCAATTGTTTTGCCTACGCCGGTAGGGGCTTCGATATAGAGCCGTTTTTGTCGTAGGATAGATTGGTAGACACCTTTCACAAGATCGGCCTGTCCGTTACGATATACAAACGGAAATTCCAACGGGCGTATAGAGGCATCGCGTTCTTCTTGCCAGTGTATCTGCCAAGCAAGCCACTTTGCGTATTCCGTTAATAATGTTTCATAAAATTGGTGAAGGTCCTCATAGGTGATCACTTCATAAAAATAGCGGATATCTTCCGTGGGAATATGACAATAAGTGATGCGGATACCAATGGATGAAAGGTGTTCCTGCGAGGCATAAATATACGCATAACACAGCGCCTGAGCACGGTGAACGGCAATGGGCTCGTACATTGTGTGTACATTACGATATATGCCCTTGATCTCATCAATAAAGTCAGTAGGTGCCTCGGAATCATCATGAATTATAGTGCGGCATGGGATTATCGGATGGGTATGCTCGGCCTCGGTTTCTAGGGGGATCTCGCTTGAAAAGTCAGCAAAATCGTACAGCCTTGGAAGTAGAGCTTTCGGGAATATGCCGTCAGCGCGTCCTTCCACGGATATTGCAAACGAAAGGTTATCATAGCACACAGAGGATGTGTATTTTAATGGGACTTCGGCATGGTATTGTGATCCCATCTGCTTTTGCAGCTTTTTGTGAATGCGAGTGCCTTCCTGCATAGCATCAGTATCTCGGATGCCGGTAGAAGAAGATACAATATCACCGGAGCGTAATATAAATTCCACCAAGTCGCGGACAGATACTTTACATGTGTGCATAAGAGCCTCCTTCTTTTCTGGACTACTGTAATAGTTCTTCCAACATATCTCGATCCCACAGAACAACACCTATTTTATCTGCCAGCTTGCGTGCGCTTCCGGTAAAATATTGGTTGGTAAGTACCATTGCGACATGGCATTCGTAATATGCACGCCCGGCATAGACCTGTTGTACAGCATCAATACCAACCGGGGAGTCATAACGTTTGCACTGGATCGCGTAAGTTATACCCTCGCGTCTTGCCAAAACATCTACACCAAAATCAACACTTGCCTGTGTATTCTCTGCAAATTCGAAACCGTTTGCTACCAGTATATCACAAGATAGTGCCTCGAAATCAGCACCGGATATCTGGTCAAGGTCGCGGGAGTGATAAACACCTTTGCGGAAGATGTATCTTTTATGTGACAGGCATATGATCCTATATATAATGAATAAGCTGCTCAGTCCACAAAAAGCTGCTCCGGGAGTTCGTAAAGCAGTAGGTGTTCCCTTGTAAAATAAAGACAAAAGACAACCTAGGACAGCTATCATGCACAAACATGTGGAGATTGCCAAGCGGATAGTAATGTAACGAGATCTCATACAAACAATTCCTTTCTTTTGGGGTATTAGTAGTATAGCAGAACAAATGTTCCTTGTAAAGAGAAATGTTGTAAAAAAAATTAAAAAAATTATTACTTGACATATGTTGCAAGTGCGTGTACGATTGAATTACTATCTTTTTTGTGCTATAATAACCCTAAAACATCGTAATTTGAATGGAGAAACAGCAAGGCTATTATTGTAGTACCGGGAAGTATATATGAGAGGATAATTCAACATATGTATATGTTGATCGATTCATTACAGATAAGAAAATGGAGGATAAAAATGGTAGTTCAGCCAAAAGTTAAAGGATTTATGTGCACGACGGCGCATCCGGAGGGATGTAAAGAATCAGTGAGAAGACAGATTGAATATGTTAAGTCTCAGCCGAAAGCAGAAGGCCCTAAGAAAGTACTTGTGTTGGGGGCGTCTATGGGTTATGGGCTCGCAAGCCGAATTGCACTTACATATGCTTGTGGCGCAGATTCTATCGGTGTTATTTTTGACAAGCCCGGTAAGGAGAAGAGAACAGCCAGCGCAGGCTGGTACAACACAGCGGCGTTTGAGCAGTTTGCACAGAATGATGGACATTATGCGAAGTCAATTAATGGAGATGCGTATTCTCAGGAGATTAAAGAGGAGACGATCGCATTGATCAAGAAAGACTTTGGTCAGGTGGATATGGTGATCTACAGTCTTGCAGCACCGCGTCGTAAGGCTCCGGATGGGGTGACATATCGTTCTGTTTTGAAAACAGTAGATAAAGAATTTACGAATCAAAGTATTGATTTGTTGACAAATGAACTCACCACAGTAACGATTCCGCCTGCGACTGAGGAGGAGATCAATGATACGATCAAGGTTATGGGTGGCGAGGACTGGATGCTTTGGATGGAAACATTACAGGAAGCAGATGTGTTGGCGGATGGTGCGAAGACAGTTGCATATTCCTACATTGGACCGGAGCTTACGTATCCGATCTATTATGATGGAAGTATTGGTCAGGCAAAGCAGGATCTATATCGCACAGCAGATAAAATCAATGAACACATACAGGGAACAGAGGCATATGTTGCAGTTAATAAGGCGGTGGTAACACAGTCAAGCAGCGCAATTCCGATCGTTCCGTTGTATATATCAATTCTATTCAAGGTGATGAAGGAATTGAATTTACACGAAGGCTGTATTGAGCAAATGTATCGACTTGTTCATGACAGACTTTGCGTGGAGGGGGAAGTGCCTACGGATGAGAATCATTTGATCCGTATGGATGATTATGAAATGAAACCGGAGGTTCAAGAGGAGGTTAAAAAGATCTGGGAGAAAATTTCTCCGGAAAACCTGTCAGAACTAACGGATATTGATGGGTATTGGCAGGAGTTTTACGAAATATTTGGATTTCGTATAGAAGGCGTGGATTATGATGCGGATGTTAATATTCAGACATCAATTCCGAGCATAATTTCTGCAGAATGATCTTGAAATACTCTGGTTGAAGCGGAAGGTGTAGACAGTGAGATTGGAGGTGCTAGTATGAACAAGGTAATCACAATTGGCAGACAGTATGGCAGCGGTGGTAGAGAGATTGGACAGAAAGTAGCAGAATATTATGGAATTCCATTTTATGACAATGAATTGATCACTAGAGCCGCGAAAGAGAGTGGTTTTGCAGAGGAAAATTTTGCAAAAGCAGAGGATCGAGCGACAAACAGTCTGTTATATTCTCTTGCAATGGGGATCAATGTGTATGGCAATCAGGATTTTGGATTCAATGGATTATCGTTGGATGATAGAATTTTTTTGGCACAATCGGATGTCATTCGTAAAGTGGCAGATGAGGGACCGTGTGTTATTGTTGGCAGATGTGCCGACTATGTTCTCAAAGAGCGGGACAATATTGTCAATCTGTTTGTGAAAGCATCCATGAAATTTCGAATTGATCGAGTGATATCAGAATATGGAGAAGCACCGGATAAGGCAGCAGATATCATATTGAAAAATGACAAAAGACGAGCGAATTATTACAATTACCATGTAGGAGAGAAATGGACCAATCTTAATAACTATGATATGGTTATACGTAGTGATTTTGTTGGCATCGACCAAACAGTGGAGTGTATTTGTAAGTATTTAGGGGAAAAATGATCCAGACGGATCAAAAATTGCAAATTGGTGTCTGACGGCCCCATAATTTGCAGGGCTGTG
>ERZ1106941.2997-NODE-2997-length-10861-cov-4.480659_pt1 | contig 10861 bp, 7 predicted proteins | sample MGYA00403670_ERZ1106941 | MGnify/ENA primary metagenome ERZ1106941 (study PRJEB35170, sample SAMEA104062400) | human gut metagenome | biome: human gut; feature: human-associated habitat; material: faeces | place: Denmark | collected 2012-06-04 ... | reverse complement strand
TATATTGTTGATCTTGCCGGACTTGAATTCACCCATTTCCTTGCGGTTAACGATCATAATGATCAGAATTGCCAGAAGAGGTGCGTTAATGACGGCGCAGATGTTTGCAACCAGCAGAACCTGCGTGGGGGAGCTAGAGCCAAAGATGAAGGCGGTCAGGGCTCCGAGAGCAAGAATGATAACGGAAAGCCACTGAACATCCTTATCCTCCATTTTTGCTTCACGTCCAAATCCCGCAAGAAGCAGCGTCGCACCCATCTGTGCACTGACAAGCAGAGAAGATGCGGATGCCGCCAACAGACAGATGCCCAGTAGATACGGGGCAGCAGCACCGACAATGGTCTTGAAGAGCATTGTCAGGTCGTTGACTTCAGAAACAGTGATCCCCTGCGGATAGAGAATCTTGGCTGAGGTCAGCAAGACAAGAAGAACGATTAGGGCAATGGAACCGGCACCGAGGATAACATCCCACATCAGAGTGCCGTTCTTAATATCTTCAGTATCCCATTTTTTCTCCTTGCTTAGATGTGTACCATAGACAACGCCGGAGATTGCTGCGCAGGAGCCGATGAATGCAAGGGTGGTGAACAGCGCGTTTTTGTCAGGCAGACTGGGAACCAAACCCTTGGCAACTCCACTCAGAGACGGACCACCGGCAGCAATCAAAGCAATCAGAAAACCAGCAACCATCAGAAAAACACATATTTTCATGCCCTTTTCCACGCGGTTGTAAATGCTCCTTCCGAAGATGAACAAAAGACAAACAAGCGACATAATGACACCGCCAATCTTCCAGTCAAGCCCAAAGAGCAGATTGATAGAAATTCCGCTGCCGGAGAAGTTGCCAACCTCGTACGCAACGCAGCCAAACGCACAAACGAAACCCGCGATAGCGCACAACGCCTTGCCATAAAATTTGTTGATGCAGTCGAGAATCGGCATTCCCAGAACAACTTGGGCAGTATATGCCGAACGCATGTAAATACCGCGCATGAATAGTGCCAGAATGACCATCCAGATCATACCGTATTCATAGCGCGCACCGAGGATTGCCGAGGTGGTTACCGTACCGGTACCAACAGCAGCTGCTGCCATGATAATGCCGGGGCCTGTTTTCGCCAGAATGTCTTTTGCTGTCAACTTGCTTTTCTTGGTCTCGTTTTCCATGGTATCTCCTCCTAAAAATATTTTATCTCTTGGATGTCTTCATGTAAAGTGTTGCAAACTGGCTGATGATATACAATGCGTCATTGATGCGGTTCTTGTTTTTTACAAGCTGTGTCTTGATAAGCCCATACTCCAGAGAAGCGGGATCCAACTTGACCAAGCGCTCAAAGTCCGCAAACAGCGGGATGGGATAAGAGAGACTTGTGTAACCATAGCTGTCCTGTGAATACTTGTCTGCGCATGTCATGGTTACATTGGTAATCTGGCGGGCAACCATCTTGACGAACTCGTTATAAAGCTTGGCCTGCTCGTTCGAGAGTTCTCCTTTCATTGCCTGAATCTCATTTACTTGATGTTCAACGGTTTTCAGGTTATCCTGCAGATCGGTGAAATCCATGTGATCGCCAAATTTATCGGCAACCTTTTGGACATTTGCACGGAAGACGGAGATCTTGTCACTAAAATCATATGGCAGAAGCTTTGCTGTCGCCAGATCATAAAGGACCTTGAGCGTTGCTCTGGTGTCCTCCTCCAACGCCACTGGGTCGCATTTGTCTTCCCCATCCTCGATGGTATGATTCCACCAACCGAGTGTTGCACCATGTGCGTGCTCCATATATTCTTTTGTGAAGGATTTTCTCTGTGTAATAGAGGAAACGCCGATGCCCATAAAACTCTGATCGCCGATTTTCTTGAGTGCCATGGCGCGCAGCTCCAGCTCGGGAAGAACGTCGTTGATGTTCTTCTTGGCAAAGCCCAGCAATTCTTCCGATGCCTTGATCTCGTAAAGCTCTGTTTCCTTTACACCGGTGGAGTCAATGTGCATGTAGCAGACACAATGCTTGTTGAGGTTATCCCAATTGTTGTCAACAAACCATGTGGAGCCGGCAGCTTCTGCAACCTCGTGGCCGTCCCAGAAAACAAAATACACATCGCGATCGAGTTCCTGACGGTGTTTGCTGAGGATTCGGCAAATCTCCAACGTGGTCGCATTACCGGTCGCATTGCAGGTCACGCCGGGTTTCCAGGCGTCCAAGTGGGAGCAGACCAGCAGAAATTCATCACTGCTGCCATTGCCGTGCAGAATTGCTGTGGGTTGGTGGACGATGCTCCAGGTGCGATCGGCGATGGCAGTAACCTTTACCTCAACTTTTCGCCCCTCCAGGCAGAGCTGCTTGAGTTTAAGACCAGCACCTCTCGTTACACCAACACCAACAATTTCGGGAATGCAATGAAAATTCGCCTCGGTCGGATTTCCCCACACACCTTTAAGCCCGCGGCGGCAAATAACCTCTTCATCATTGCCCCAGTTCATGCACATGATACCGGAAGCACCCATTTCATAGGCGATACGGGCCTTTTCCGGTACAGGAGGTGCGTAGGATACCTCAACAAGCACCATCTTACCCGTTACATCGATATCCTTGTAGGCGGCATAGTCGCCGTTGCCAACATAGATCAGTTCGAAAATTTCACCCTCCGGTTTGGTTGCACGAATATGGGCGCAGGGCAGACTGTCAATTTCCATTTCCGGTTCTAAAACGGTGACCTTGGAATACATGGGATCACTGTTATAGGTGTAAAATTCTTTGTTTTCAACCTCCAGACCATACTGCTTTAACCGTTCCGTTACGTATCGGGACGCCGCTGCTTCGCATGGACTGCCTGCGAGCCGGTACGGGAAATGCTCTGTCATGTAATGGATAGTTGACAGCATTTCATTTCTGCTTACCTCTTCAATCACGGGGATCACTCCTTAACATGAATTTTCTTGGTCTCTTGCTCACTTGGTCACCCAACATAAGATAAGTATAAACAAAAAACGGCAAAAGTCAAGAGAAACTTTTGTCGTTTTTGCCTGTTGCCTTATTGAAGGATGTCAAGTGTATGTTGAATGTGGTCGTACATCGCTTGCTGAGCAGCGCTGCTGTCCCGCTTGTGCAGTGCATCAATGATCCGCCGGTGATCGGCTTTTTCCTCTTCGACCTGATGCATATCCATTACATTATGAGAAGTTGTGTGCATCATTTCGAGAATTGTTGACAATACGATGTTCAGCGTCTGTTCCATAAAAACGCTGCCAGTTTTTTTGGCATAGAGCTGGTGCAGCTCGAATTCGCCTGTGGTTGTGTTTGTTTCGGCAAAACGGAGAAGCATCGTCTGATACGCTGTTTCGATCTCATCAAGATCTGAATCTGTTGCGTTGCGAACAATCAAATCCATCGCTTTTGTTTCAAGCACCTGACGAACCTCGTAGGCTTCATAGAGAGAGTAGCGTTCTAAGTTTTTGGACATTTCCTCCTGCTTATCTTCTCCTAATTGGCTGATTGGAATCTCTCGCAGAAAACGACCTTTTCCCTGTTGGGAGGTAATGATTCCCCGCTGTTCCAAGATATGAAAGGCCTCTCGCAGCACATTGCGGCTTACCCCAAGCTGCTCCATTAATTCGCGCTCTGCAGGCATTTGATCCCCTGGCTTAAGATTACTTGTATCTATGATCTGATATAAAGCGTTTACAACTTCCTGGTATAGCAATGGCCGCTTTGCTCGAAGGTCTGCTCTCATGGTTGACGTTTCCTCTCAATATTACTGATATGATTGGTATCCTCTGGTATTTTACACTCTGTTTTAAATAAACACAATGCCAATTTTATAAGAGCAGCATGAAATGTTGGGTAATTACAGAGTTCGCATTTACACTGTATGTTGACACAGCTGACTTTGGCTTGATTGGTCCACTGCTGAACGGAAGACTATCTGAAATCATCGGCATAGTGGTCTTTATTATGACGGTGATTTCACAGCTTTTTTCAAAAAGTTAGGCGAGAGGATGTTCTTTGATTACAGCGGTGCGTTTTTGGAATGAAAAATATGACTGCGGCAGCTTCAATTTGCCGCTTTAATTTCTGCATAGGCCGTGGTATGCTGATGATGAGATGAGGACTGGCAGTTTCGACCGTTTGTTTATGATGACGCCAATCAGCAGGAGCCTGTAGTTATTGAACCGATGACACCGCAGGATGCCGCGACAACGACAAAGGAACCGCGGTGGCAGACGGATTGGACCAGCGAGTATATCTCAAAAGGCAAATTCGATGTCTATGGGCTTAAAACGCGGGTTGGCGAATTGGTGGCCTTGGGAGCTTATGAGATCAGTGAAGATGTGGTCACCGTCCACATTGTCTATATGGAGAGTCAGGCACAGAGTAATCCGACACTTTGTGAGCGCCCGAAGTATCGCGGTATCGGACGGGCTTTGATCGCCTATGGCATCAAGCTGTCTGTGGATGCCGGTTTCAACGGCGATGTGACCTTGGACGCGAAGACCTCGGAGCTGGCAAGACATTATGAACAGGATTTTGGAGCATTGCTGATCCCTGGACGTGAAAGAGGTGCAGCTCCGCGGTGTTTGATTTGTGATGAGGCTGCCAGAGACATTTTTGTATCTTATTTGGAGGAGGGCTGACAATGGAAGACGCGAAGTGGTATTTCACACATGAAACGGAAGAAGACAGACTGTGGTATCGCACCTTTTTTGCGATGTGCCGAAAGTTCGGCGTGTCGTGGCCGAAAGCCAGCGAGGAGCAGAAGGCTTTCATTGAAGAGATTACCCGAATCAATTATGAGCGAGACGCGGCGAAACGAAATGTGACGGCGCAGCCCATCCGCGGCTTCTTTGACGCGGAGGTGTCCGCTTGACCCACACCGTGACCCACACGGGGAAATGAGCGGACGGAAACAATGGAACAAACAGGCTGCGACCTCATCCTTTTTGGACAAAAAACCGTCGCAAAGCCTTATACAGCAAGGGCAGGAAGGCTCTACGGCGGTTGGTAAGGATGAGGTCGGCAGTTCGAATCTGCCCAGCAGCTCCAAAAAAGCATCGAAAACTTCGGTTTTCGATGCTTTTTGTTGCAGAAATGCTGAAAAATGTGTGGGTCAAAATGTGGGTCAACTGCCTGACCCACACCGTGACCCACACGCGGAAATGCGCGGATAGGTTTAGAGAGTACCGGAGAGGAGGTTTTGCCTCCTCTCTGGTATTTTATGTCTGCAACTATGCTACAATAGGTGTAAGCTTATTGTTGCGCTTTTCCAAATCCAGCCTTTGTTCTTGCCCGAGTGTATTTTGCCTTTAGAGTTCCGTCAAGTAGTTTTTCATGTGTACTTTCGTATAATGCCTCTGACTGTAACAAGCTCAGATTTTTTTCAATACACTCAACATAAGTAGCCGCTGCCGATTTGTCCTTAAATCCCAAGATATTTATCAAGTACTTTAGTGCATATTCAGCATCAAGCCCCGTAATGTATTCAATGCATTCTTTGCTTTGTAAAATCGATGCAAGAGGCATGAGATTTTCAATCATTATCTTTTTATAAAGTCCTTCCTGCATTATTTTTTCGAGAAACTCTTCGTTTTCACCCATATATTTTCTGGTTGCATCGTATCCATTATGCCCAAACATATCAACATATATAGGCCACAATAGGTTGCCTCGGTCACCAGTCTCAATTTCAAACGCATTATGAGCACGTGTTCTACAAGACACGTATTCTTTGTAGTATTTAAAATCAAAGTATCGCTGATAAACACGCTCAGATACAAGGGGATGAGTGGAGAAAGAGCAGAGAATTTGTACTGTTATTTTAGGAAGGGGCTTTCCAGAATCTTCATTTTCTACAGCGGCAACATACTTCTTTTGAAGTTCATCATCGGACTTAAGTTCATCGAGCATTTGCGCTTCCCATTCCGAGTCAAGCGCTCTTGTCGCTGTCATGAATTTTATCTTTCCTTCAGGTGTGTTAAGGGATAATATCTCGGAAAAAATTTTTTTGACAAGTTTCTTTCTATCGGCCGACATGTATCGATATCTGATCATATCAAAGTTAAGCGAATAGAACATTTTTTCAGAGGTAATCATTTCCATTTGCGAGACAAAATTCAGAATCGACATGGAATCGCCGGTGCTTTGTTTTTTCTGGCAAAAGTAGGGAGTCAAGAACCTTATACAGTCATCTGTAACCAACGAGGGCGGAATCATTGCAATAATGTCCTTAACAGGCGTGGAATAAAGCATTTCCAATTCGCCCTGTGTTATTACTGGACAGGCATCGCCAAACATAAAGAGATACCTACGAATAATATCAACTTTTTCCTTCACTAAGGCCTTACGGACCAGTATGAAGAGCTGGGGCCTCTCGAGGAGCCACTGAACAGCCTTATGGAGCGTTGAAACAATGTTGTCATTTTCGAACGGAATATGGGTGTTGCATGACAAGCTTTGTAGGATATAATCCAGTATATAGCCAGCATCTTCCATTTGATTGGTCACTTCCGTGGAGTATCCACTGTATCTTTCTAAGGAAGATATACATTTGATTGTTTGTTTTGATAGACCACCTTTAGCGGTGAGATTGATAAGTTGCTGATATTGACAAAACAACTCTGCTTTATCAATGCTTCCTTCAGCTTTTCCAAGTAGAACTTCAATAATATCCTTTTCAAAATCTGAAAGAATTTTCCTCGTTTTTTGTTGATAGGCCAGAAGAGGGAATAAAATCGATTGTGTACCAAGAATTTCTTTGGCGGATTCAAGAAATTCCCTCATAAGATCTGTAGAATTGTAGATATCTGGCTCTTCTAAAAACCGGCTCATAAGGTAGTCTACATTATCTACGGAAAAGCTGTCATGCTTGTTGTTGGTCAAACTAATAGCGTCTGATAATGACAGGTAGTCTAATTCTTCGGCCGTTGCTAATTTGTGTACACCTCCAAAAAGAGCCCGATACCATATGGCTTCAGAGGGGAATTCCTTGCATATAAGTTTTCTTAATTGAAGCAACGCAGTTTCGCTAAAATTTTCCTCCCATACCATTACAAAAGCTTGTGCATTTTCCTTGGAGTAAAAGATGCGGTCGGCATCAAAATGAAGAAGGACTCGCAACTGTTCAATTGTTTTCTCGTAGGCATCTTTTGAGTAGTCCAATGTTTTGACCCAACTAATTACTGCGGGAAAAGCATACTTCAGGCTTTGCGTATAGAGAGCCTCATTTTTAAAAACGAGATTCGGTAATAATAGACCCAACTGTTCACGTCCCTGAAAGGCACTTCTAATAATGGTAGATCCAGACTGCAGAACCTTCTCCACGGATGTTTGTAATGTTTTTGAGCCTTCTCCATATAGTATCGCATGTTGAACAATTGCCTCATCAACTGACAAAACGCTGCCATCTTTGGGGTAGTTGTAAAAATAAATCCGATAATTGTTATCGATTTTTTTTGCCGCGATTAATTCCTGAACTTCTTTTTTATAGTCTGAATCAGTATCTGGCAATATTTCATCGATTTTTGCATCGCTAAGGTCATTCCTGAGATAAGCGTACACAAGATTTTGGAATGCATGATCATCGGTTGCATGAAATGCCTTTTCAAATTCAGTAGTTAAATAAGCGACTATTGCACACTTTTCAAACTCAATTTGCTCGCCAAATTTTTGCTTTAGCGATTCATACAGGGCAAAGGCAATATTGAGGCGGTCCTTTATTTCTCTAATACCCATATGAGAACCGCGTATTATCCATTTCATGCCAGGAATATCGACAATTTTATTTTCCCATGTGAATCCAAGCTGATGGAGTTCATCTGCTTTTTGTGATAGCAGACCTTCTAAAACAGTTTCATAGTCATCAATATTTATTGTTTGTAAATTAAGGATATAATCAAATAATTTTGCGTATAAGCGCTCGTGCTCGCCGCTATTATAGGATTTTGAACAGAGTTGAGTTTCGGGCTTAACATTTATTAGGAATGTGACCTTATTCTTATATTGATTATTCTGATTAAGCGTACAGTCAGGAATATAATATTTTCGAAGCTCTTTCAAAAAGTTGACAACTGCGTTGCTATCATTTGTTCTGTCAAGATCCTCGATTACAACAATGTAGTGAATGCCCTTCCTGCAATGATTCGGGTTATACTTTAATACACCTAATACTTCTGAACGGTATAACCGCATGATCTCATTGGCATCTATCTTACGACCACCCTCAGACTTATTTGATGAGAATACAATTTCTCCTCGTGTTACGGCAATAGTAAAAAGCAACACCGAAACAAATACCATTAGCCATTTGGCAGAATCAGATTTTGCTATGTCAAAAGGAAGTGAAATCTTAAGTATCTCAGGAAAAACATAGCCGAGCAAGAATAGGGCAAGGGCTACCACGACGTAACCCCAATACCGAGGTTTATCCGTTTGCAGCTTTAATAGGCCGAAGCTTGGATTAAGAAGACGGCTCATATACCGTCCTTTTCGATAATCAATTTGACTAATTAATTGATAAACAAAACCTTTGTGCAATTCGGCTGTCTCGCTGGAGGGCAAGTGTGACCACATAGATATTTTTATGATCTGCTTGTTCGGATCCTCCTTGTATTTTCCTTGAAGGAGTTCGATAATGCTGGATTTTCCTGCACCAAAAGGGGAAGTGAGGGCAATCATTTGGGCACCCCCTTCGATTGCAGTAGCCAACTTTTCAACATGAGTTGAAAAACCAATTACGTCTTCGGAACAACTTGTGATAGGGGTATTCAAATAAATCAATGATTTATTTGCTACAGATGCTCCTTTTTTATTACACATATACTTCACCCTCTCTATAACAACTAACTTCTTTCGTTGGTTTTATGTTATCCAAGTGTATAATTTTGAATTATTTAATAACATTATATCAGAAAAAGACAAAAAATGAAGACATGTTTTTGTTGTTTATCTAATTGTCAGAACAGAGAAGATAATTTAGCCATTTGATTAATTCGCGCCCATGAGAACTAATAGATATAACTCGTGAAAAAGAGATAATTTACCTGTTGATTACATGTTATACAGAAACGAAAATAGAAAAACAGGAGGAGAGAGGGCTTTAACTCTTCCCCTGCGCTTTTGCCATGGAATTCACATGACCTGAGCCATGAAATTACCCATTGTTTGTGCTGCCTCGTCCTGCTTCTGCCTTGTTGCGTGGGTGTAGGTTCGCAGGGTGAATCCTGCATCGTAGTGACCGAGCATCGAAGACACCGTTTTTACATCTACACCATTCTGTAGTGCCAGCGTGGCGAATGTGTGTCTGAGATCATGGAAGCGAATGTGTGGCAGTCCCGCATCTTTTAGTATCTTCTTATGCAGGTTTACGATGGAATCGGGATAGTACATCTCGCCCGTGATCGGTGAGGGGAACATATACGGATTGTCGGGATGCTTATCGTGCTCAGCTATTAGTAGGTCGATGGCCTCCTGCGGAATAGATACTTTTCTGACTGATGTTTCCGTCTTAGGACGGGACAAGGTCAGTTCGCCGTTCGGATTCTTGACATACTGCTTGCTGACGGATATGGTGCGGTTCCGAATGTCGAGGTCAGACCAGAGAAGCGCGGTTAACTCGCCCTTGCGCAATCCGCTGACCAGCTCCAGATAAAACATGGGAAGGAGTCCGCGGGCATTTGCTGCATTGAGGTATTCTTTGATATGTTCCGGTTGGAGGATCTGCATTTCGAACTTCTGAATTTTGGGAGCGATGCAGTCTTCAGTTGGATTGCGCGGAATCAGGCGCTCTTTGACTGCCCGTTCGAAGGCATTGTGCAGCATCAGGTGAAGGCTTCGCACGGTCGTGCTGCTCAGTCCCGGATTGCCATGACCGCTCTTGCGGTCGATGCGACCGTTTTCCATCAGATCTTTGTAGAGCTTTTGTAAGTCATGGGCAGTCAACTTTGTCAGTTTGATGCTGCCGATGCGTGGGATCGTGTATTGCTCGACCATCAGTTGATAGCGGTTTGCTGTTGAGATGCGGATATTCGGTTTTGCATAGATCTCATACCAGCTACGCAGCCAAGTTGCTACCGTGTACTCATCAGCACGGCTGACATCGATTCCTCTGGTAGCCTCCATTGCGGCACTGAGCTTCGCCTTGCATTCCGCCTGCGTCTTACCCAGCACGTTTTTGATGATGCGTTTTCCGGTTTCGGGGTGATAGCCCGCTGTGTAGCGACCCTCCCAGCGACCGTCTGCGCGCTTGCGAATGTTGCCTTCGCCGTTTGCACGTTTTTTCGCCATTTAGTCCTCCTGTTCCGCCGGATGGCAGATGCGTTCTTCTTCCTCCCGCTCGAAGGAATAGAGCCCATCTGCCTCCAGCTCTTTTGCCATGCCCCACGCCAGCTTGAAGCCTGCCGTGAAGCTCATCAGCTTGGATTCAACCAGCAATGTGTTTTGTGCGTCCAACAGCCGCAGTAGTTTCTTACGCTCCGTGGCATCCATGTCCCGCCGCAGTTCCTCCTGCGCGTATTCGACCTGCTTGTCCAATTCACTGTGTTCCTGACGGTCGAAACGCTTTTGCAGGGCTTTCATGTAGTCATACATTGCGGCACCTCCTTTTTGGCAACCACAACACATACCACAACCCGGCGCACAAAGCTACTGTTTTTCAAAATGTTTCTTTGACTATTGCGGCGCAAAAAATACGTTTCCAAACCTGTTCACATATGCATCCGCATCGAGCATGTAGCGGGGAGTGTACTGCGCTCATCCGCCAGCGGCTCCACGCCGGGATGGGTGGCAACGTAGCGGGTGCGATGCATCAGCTTCGCGGCGTTCTGTCCGCCCTTGAGGTAGGGGGAGATCAGTACGATTCGGGCCATTCA
>ERZ1106941.2969-NODE-2969-length-10976-cov-16.610750_pt1 | contig 10976 bp, 9 predicted proteins | sample MGYA00403670_ERZ1106941 | MGnify/ENA primary metagenome ERZ1106941 (study PRJEB35170, sample SAMEA104062400) | human gut metagenome | biome: human gut; feature: human-associated habitat; material: faeces | place: Denmark | collected 2012-06-04 ... | reverse complement strand
CCAGCAGTTCGGAACGAATCTGGCGGTTGCCAATATTTCCGGTTTCGTCTATGCGATGATCGCTCTGGGACTGAACCAGTCGGGCTTTATGGCTGAGATTATCCGTTCGGCCCTGCAGTCCGTTGACCCGGGCCAGATCGAAGCAGCACATGCACTTGGCATGACGTATCCGCAGACACTGCGCCGCATCATTCTGCCGGAGGCCTTTGAGGTTGCGCTTCCGACCCTTGGAAACTCTTTTATCAGTATCATCAAAGGAACGTCTCTTGCCTTTACCTGCGCCGTTGTCGAGATTACCGCACAGGGCCAGATTATTGGAGGAAGAACGTATCGCTACTTTGAAGTTTACGTTTCACTGGCCATCATTTACTGGCTGGTAACGCTGGTGATCGAGCAGATTATCCGCGTAATTGAAAATAAAATCCGGATTCCGGACCAGGTAGAGCTGGCGTCCGCAAACGGGGAGGGTGAGAAAAATGATAAAAATTGATCATTTATCAAAAAAATATAACGACAACGTGGTGCTCGACGACATCAGCCTCGAGATCAAACAGGGCGATGTTGTGGGAATCATCGGTCCTTCCGGAACCGGAAAATCAACGCTTCTGCGCTGCGTCAACCGCCTTGAGACACCGGAGAAGGGAACGGTGACGATCGGGGACAAGGTGATCGGCCTTTCCGAGCGGAAACCGAAAGAGCTTCTGTATTTAAGACAGAACACAGGAATGGTGTTCCAGCGGTTCAATCTGTTTGAGAAGAAAACCGCACTGGAAAATGTGATGGAAGGCCTGATTGTTGTCAAGAAGATGAAAAAAGACGAGGCCAGAGCCATTGCATTAGAAGAACTGAAACTGGTCGGCATGGAGAAATGGGCAAACCACTATCCGAAGCATATGTCCGGCGGACAGCAGCAGAGGGTGGCGCTCGCAAGAGCCCTCGCCATGAAACCGCAGATTCTGCTGCTGGACGAGCCGACCTCAGCCCTTGACCCGGAGCTGGTTGGAGAGGTTCTGGATGTTATTAAAAAAGTTGCGGCACAGGGATATACAATGCTTCTGGTTTCCCATGAGATGAACTTTATCCGCCATGTGTCGAACCGTGTGATCTTCCTTGATAAAGGACACGTAGTAGAAGACGGAACACCGAAAGAAGTATTCGAGCATCCGCAGAATCAGAGAACACGGGAGTTCTTCAGCAAGATGCATATTATGGCGCAGCCTGAGTATGTTATTTAAATTGCGGACACAGCCAAAGAGCAGGAGAAAAGATTATGATAGATGAGAAAAGAATTGCTGATTTTTTTGCGGAGCTGGTATCTATCGATTCGCCGTCCTTAGAGGAGCGCGAGATGGCGGACACCTTAAAAATAAAATTCGCCGAAATCGGGGTTACGCTTACAGAAGATCATACGCAGGAGCAGACCGGTTCGAATGCGGGCAATCTGTTTGCACGTATCCCGGGCAGTATTGACGGTGCGCCGGTTCTCTTTGCCGCCCACATGGACACGGTGGAGCCCGCAAAAGGGAAAAAGGCTGTTTTCCATGATGACGGAACCGTAACGAGCGACGGCACAACTGTTCTCGGCGCCGATGATCTGGCCGGTGTGACCGCGATCTATGAAGCTGTGCGCCACATCACTGAGGCAGGAGCGCCGCACAGCCCGATCGAAATCCTGATTTCAACCGGTGAGGAGCTGTACTGCAAAGGTGCGAATGCCTTCGATTACAGCCAGGTGCAGGCAAAAGAAGCGTACGTTCTGGACCTGAGCGGAGCAATCGGCGCGGCAGCCTATGCAGCTCCGACCCTTGTATCTTTTAAAGCAGAAATCCAGGGAAAAGCCGCCCATGCAGGTTTTCACCCGGAGGACGGCATCAACAGCATCCAGGCGGCTGCACGTGCAGTCGCACAGCTTCCGCAGGGCCACATGGCAGAGAGCACCACAGCCAACATCGGAAAAATCGGCGGCGGTTCCGGCACCAATATCGTTTCGGAGAGCTGCCTTGTCGAAGGCGAAATCCGCAGCCTGAACCACGAGACGGCGATGGAACTTCTGGCAACATATCAGAAAACCTTCCAGCAGGAGGCAGACGCCATCGGTGCCAAACTTGTCTGGGAAGAAAAGCTGAACATTCATGCCTATGAGACACCGCTGACGGGCGTGGCCGCAAAACACTATGAGAGCGCCGTTGCCAAAGAGGGTCTGACCGCCGCATTCGAAAAAACCTTCGGCGGCAGCGACAACAACGTCTTCGCCCAGCACGGCATCGAGGGCCTCGTCATCGCAACATCGATGAACCAGGTACATAGCTGTGCCGAGTACACGAAAATCCCGGAGATTGCCCAGGTAGCACGGATTGTGGCGAATCTTGCAGCACTGCAGGAAGACTGAGACGATCCCGGATGAAAAAACAGAATACAAAAATCCCCAAAGCCCGCCGGCAAATGTGAAAACAAAAACCGGCGGGCTTTTCCTGTTTCCGGCACGGCTTGCCACGCAGAGAAAAATAGTCTATAATAGGGAAAAGCTTCCGGTGCATGCCGGAATTTAACACCAGTAGACAAGAAGTCCCCCGCTTCTAAAGCGGTGGGATGAATTGTTAAAAGAAACATAACGGCAGTGGTAGGCGGAGAGAAATCGGTATCCTCCACTGACATGAGGAAAGTCACAGTCGAACTATTCTCGACATGTCAGACTCCGTGAAAATACCGACTGTAAGTTGAAACGAAAAGATTTATAAAAAAGAGCGGAAATTGTGGTAAAATTGCGGCTCGTATGGTATACTATCGTTAAGTTAAGTTTCTAATCTAAAGCAAAGGTTGGTGGACAGTATGAATAAGATTGATGAAGTATTAGAGCTTTTAAAACAGAGAGAACGTGAGAGCGAAAAACCGAAAAACGTGATTTTATGGGTCCTTGCCATTGTCGGAGCGGTAGCGGCAGTTGCAGGAATCGCATACGCAGTATACCGGTTTGTAACTCCGGATTATCTGGAAGACTTCGAAGATGATTTCGATGACGATTTCGACGATTACTTCGAGGATGAAGACGAAGATAAGTAGGATGGAAAAAAGAAACTCCGGTGCCGGAACGTGGTACCGGAGTTTTTCTGTCCGGAAATCAGTTTGACATAGAAGGAGAAGAGAATGAAAAAAGGAGAAATTTACGAGGGAGTCGTGGAAAGAATTGATTTCCCGAATAAAGGACGTGTACATGTGGAGGGCGAGACGGTTACCGTGAAAAATGCAATTCCGGGACAGAAGATCCGCTTTCAGATCAACAAAAAAAGAAAGAACCGCATGGAGGGCCGCCTGCTCGAAGTAACAGAAAAATCCCCGATGGAAAAGCGCGATCCGGTCTGCAGTATTTTCCCGTCCTGCGGCGGATGCATGTACCAGACGATGAGTTATGAGGATCAGCTTGCAATGAAGGCCGGTCAGGTGAAAAAACTGCTCGACGATGCCCTCGTGGAGGCCGGCCAGGTCAATGAGGCGGGGGAGGCCGATTATCCGTTCCTTGGAATCAAGGGAAGTCCGAAGGAGTTTGCATACCGGAATAAAATGGAGTTTTCCTTCGGCGATGAATACAAGGACGGCCCGTTGTCTCTCGGACTTCATAAAAAGGGAAGCACCTACGATGTCCTGACCGCGTGCGACTGCAAAATCGTGCATGAGGATTTCACAAAGATTCTGACCTGCGTGCTGGCGTACTTTAAAGAGCGGAACGCAAGTTACTACCACAAGATAAGCCACGAGGGTTACCTGCGCCACCTGCTGGTGCGAAGAGCCGAGAATACCGGAGAAATCCTGGTAAATCTCGTCACCACAAGCCAGGAAGAGTGGGATCTGATGCCGCTCGTGCAGGAAGTGCTTGGTCTGCCGCTGGAAGGAAAGGTTGTCGGATTCCTCCATATCATAAATGATTCCCTGGCAGATGTTGTAAAGAGCGATGAGACAAAAGTGCTCTACGGACAGGACTACTTCTATGAAGAACTCCTCGGACTGAAATTCAAGATCACCCCGTTCTCCTTCTTCCAGACCAATTCCCTTGGCGCGGAAGTTCTCTACAGCACCGCCCGCGAGTTCGTCGGCGAGACGAAAGACCGCACGATCTTCGACCTCTACAGCGGAACCGGAACCATCGCCCAGATCCTTGCACCGGTCGCAAAAGAAGTGATCGGTGTGGAAATCGTGGAAGAAGCTGTTACAGCTGCAAAAGAGAACGCAGAGGCAAACGGCCTTACCAACTGCAGTTTCCTCGCCGGAGACGTGCTGAAGGTGATCGATGAAATCGAAGAAAAACCGGACTTCATCGTTCTTGATCCACCGCGCGAAGGAATCCATCCGAAGGCTCTGCCGAAGATAGTTGATTTATATAGGTGTGAAAAAATGCTTTACATCTCCTGCAAGCCGACTTCTCTTGCGCGGGATCTGGTAGAGTTTGCAAAATATGGATACCGTGTAGAAAAAGTCTGCTGTGTTGATATGTTTCCGGGAACGGTGCATGTGGAGACGGTTGTTCTTTTGTCCCAACAAAAACCAGATGACACGATAGAGATCGACTTAGACCTGGACGAGCTGGATGCCACCAGTGCCGAGTTGAAAGCAACCTATCAGGAAATCAAAGATTATGTGCTGAAAGAATTTGGCTTGAAGGTTTCAAGTTTATATATTTCTCAGGTAAAACGCAAATGTGGAATTGAAGTGGGAGAAAACTATAATCTTCCAAAATCAGAAAATGCAAGAGTTCCACAATGTCCGAAAGAGAAAGAAGATGCTATCAAGGCTGCCCTGAAATATTATGCGATGATCTAAGGACATCGCTGATTTCAAGGAGGAATAACACATGAAAAGCACATTTGAAAAAATGGGTGGAACCTACACACTTGGCGCAGACGGAATTTACTATCCGAATCTTGTCAGTACAGATGAAGAACCGCATTATGGGAAATATGGAATGATGCGGAAAACGTATCTGAAAGAGCATCGTCCGGCAATGTATTCTCTGTATATGTTGGAAGACAGATTGACAGAACATCTGAATCTTGTCGACGATGAAGCGCAGGAGAGGATGGGTATTCTGGTGCGTCAGATGATGGAGAAGCAAGGTGTTACGGAAGAATTGAAAGCTCGTGATCAGATGGAATGGGTCAGGGCGGAAAATAATATCCGGAATGCTGCAGAAGAGATTGTGTGTAATGAACTAATTTATAGGTAATAACGGTGAAGGAGACTGTCACATAACGATAGTCTCTTTTTCTATTTTTATGAAAAATATTTTTGTATAACGAGAAAATGATGGTTTGGGACAAAAAACAAGCAAATATGTCCACTTCTATTGACTTGAATATAACAAATGTTATATATTATGTAGTATAATAATAGGAGGAGTGTATGTTTGCGAACCAGGTTAAAAATGTAAGAACACAATTAGAAATGAGTCAGAAAAAATTAGCGAATGCTTTGGGTGTAAGTTTTGCTACCATTAATAGGTGGGAAAATTCAAGAAATGAACCGAGTCAACTAGCTAAAAATTCTTTCTATGAATTTTGTGAAAGCAATTTTATTGATGTTAATGAATTGAAAAAGCTATGACGATTTTCTTGTTTATTTATAAAACTCGATTGGAGGATGTAAAATGGCCAGAGCAGATTTACTATGTGAATTAATTAAGGCAGGATTGCGAAAAGATGATATGACTTTCCGGAGAGCAACGCAGGCAATTTGTGCCGAAGAACGAACAAAACAACATGAGATATTAGCGAATAAAATAGAGCAGCTTCTAAAGGAAAACCCAGAACAGACAACTTATACGTCGAGAAATCCGAGTATGCATACTATAAATAGTATTAATAGTATTCCAAAGCATTTGTTTGAAGAAAAAATGCCAGAAAAAAGATTAGAGCAATTATTACTTCCGGATAATGTTGTTGAAACATGTAGAGCAATTATTGAAGAACAGATAAGAGCAGATTTGCTTAGATCTTATGGGTTGGAACCAAGAAATAAAATTTTGCTTATAGGTCCACCAGGAAATGGCAAAACATCCTTAGCGGAGGCAATTGCGGAAGCTCTTATGGTGCCACTTATTACGGTAAGATATGATACAATTATTGGAGCATATTTGGGGGAAACAGCCTCAAGGCTTTCAAAACTATTTGAATATGCTAGTACGAGGCAATGTGTGTTGTTTTTTGATGAGTTTGATACAATTGGAAAAGAACGAGGAGATCAACATGAGACAGGTGAAATAAAAAGAGTCGTTAGCTCGCTTCTTTTACAAATCGATTCATTGCCAAGTTATGTTGTTGCAATAGCAGCAACTAATCATGATGCTTTATTAGACCAAGCTGTTTGGAGAAGGTTCCAAATGAAATTGGAATTACCAAAACCGACACGAGCCAATCTAGAAAAGTGGTTTGTGTTATTTGAAAAACGTATGAACTTTTCCTTTGGACTTGCACCAAGTACCTTGGCAAAAAAATTATATGGAAAAAGCTATGCGGAGGCGGAGGAGTTTGCATTCTCTGTTTTTCGTCAATATATTTTGAATGGACCAAGTGTTAAAACAAAAAATATTACCAATACGCAACTTCGCCTTTGTGGATATCAGACGGAAGAAAAATAAGGAGGGATAAGTAATGCCAGAAAGACCATTAGTGTTGTTTGCAGCTCCAACGGTTGCTGATAAGGAAAGAAGACATGGTGGTGCACCCAAATATTATTTTCCATCACATTCACGACAGGTATCAAGACTAACACCTCAGTTTAACGTGCTACAGAATACAATGAATAGTGGAAGTATATATTTTACTAATTATGCTACAGGCGTTGATCCAGAATATACATTAGTATTTGAGACAGTAGGAGATCCACATGATTTTTACAAAGCGGTTGATAAATTAAAAGAGACCTACCCGACCGTTGAATGGTTAATGGAGTTATCGGATTCTAATTTGGATAATTCTGATGATTTTTATGTTATGAATAGTCAGTCAGTTCGTGATGATTCAAAAAAACTAACGACAAAATTATTTTGTATCATGACGAATCAAGTGGCATTGAGTGAAATCATATCGTTGTGGAAGCATTATCAAACTGATGAAAATTTTAAGTTTCCTAGAGGAATGACTGGTTTCAAGCAATTGTTCAGAACATTGTATGATGTGCATAAATGGGGAATTCAGGAAAGGTTAGAGGATACGGGACTAACAGAAATATGGAAAGAAGAATTGCAAGATGCATCGCTGGAAAAGGTAAAGGTTCAGATTGAATTATTTTTTCGTTCATCAATTTCAAAGCGTCAAGAAGTAGAAGATAATATTAAAAATATTGTTATTCAAGTGGGAGGAGAAATTTTTAGTTGTTCGGTCATACCAGAGATTGAGTATCATGCCATTTTAGCTGCTGTTCCTCGTGAATATGCTCAAAAAATTATAGATAGAGAAGAAGTGGCACTTGTAATAGCTGAACCAATTATGTTCTTAAAACCATGTGTTCAAGCAATATTTTCAAGTGATAATAATAACTTTTCGGATTCAAATAGTTTTAGTGTTCCAACCAATGTAATTGAGGATCCTATCATTGCTATGTTTGATGGCGCGCCTCAAGCCAACCATCCTCTGCTAAAAGGAATGTTGACGGTCGATGATCCAGATGGATTTGAAAGTTTTTATGAGGTACGTGAGCGTGTTCACGGGACTTCTATGGCATCACTTATATTGAGAGGACAGGATATGTCTACTATTGAGGAAAAAATAAGAAAAGTATATGTTCGTCCTATTATGAAACCGGAAACTTGGAATAATAAAGTTATGGAATATATTCCAGATGATTTTTTATTAGTAGATAAAATCCATGAAGCTGTTCGTAGATTATTCGAACCAGAAGCTGGACAAGTGGCTTCGAATGTTCGAATTATTAATTTATCAATTGGGATACGGTATAGAGAATTTTACAATATTATTAGTCCTTTGGCACGATTATTGGATTGGTTGAGTTATAAATATAGAGTTTTATTTATAGTGAGTGCTGGGAATCATCCAGACGAAATTGAGACAGGGATTGATTTTAATAATTTTAAAAATTTAAGTGATGAAGAAAAAGATTCAATAATTATTAAATTCATAGATCAGGATATTCGTAATAAGCGTTTGTTATCTCCGGCAGAAAGTATGAATGCTTTGACGGTAGGAGCAATATTTGCTGATAATAATGATGAAAATCCAATTGGTTCTTTAGCAAAGTTGTGTTCTGATAATATACCTGCTGTTTATAGTTCATTTGGAAGTGGAATTAATAATGCAATTAAACCTGATATTTTCTTCCCGGGAGGAAGAAATTTTGTCCATGAAGATTATATGCATAGAGGTATGGTTAAATGGAGGGAAAGTTCAACAAGGGCACCTGGCATTTCTTCAGCAGCACCAGGATTAACGATGGGAGCAATTGTAAACAAAGCGTTTTCTTTTGGAACAAGTGATGCGACCGCACTTGTTACTAATAAAGCTCAGGAATGTTATGCTGTGCTGGATGAGATTTTCATGAAAGAGACAGGAATGGGAGTTCCTAATGAATATGTTGCTGTGTTAATAAAGGCAATGCTTGCCCATGGAGCATCTTGGAATGGCTGGGATAAAATGTTTCAGGGTGTCTTAAATATATCTGGTACTAATGCAAAGAATGCATTACATAGATATTTGGGATATGGAGAACCCGATGTTGATAAAGTTAAGGAATGCACAAAAGAGCAGGTAACCTTGATTGGATTTGGAGATATTGCCCAAGATAAAGCATTTATTTATTCAATACCTATACCTATTGAGTTTCACGAGAAAAGATTAAAAAGAAAATTGACAGTAACTCTTGCATATTTATCTCCTATACATCCTTCATCCATTAAATACAGAGAGAAACAAGTTTGGATGACAATAAATAATGGAAATAGTTTAATTGGTTCTAGAGTGGAATATGATTATCATGCTGTACAGAGAGGTACTCTTCAACATGAAATATTTGAAAATAATAGTATAGAGGTATGGGACATTGATGAGTCTATTGAATTAAAAATAAATTGTCGAGGATGTGCATCGGAGAATAACCCTGAAATGCTAATACCATACGCACTATTTGCAACATTTGAAATGGCACCAGATTGTGGAGTTGAGGTATATCAAAAAGTTGTTACTAAAGTTCAGACCAAGAATGCGATTAAAACTATGTAAGAGTATTTTTGAAGGTTTTTTTGGCAGAAATAGTATTGAGGAGAGAAAGAAAATTCTAATAATTAGTACAATAATAGCTTTTCAGTATATGATTATGAATAATGGTGTAGAAGAAATTATGTATAATAAAGTAATTTGAAAAATAGTGAAAGTTGAATAGACCTAAGATCTATTCAACTTTCATTACGTTATTGAAAGATATCTTTCTATAAAGAATCCAGTTTTTGGGTTATATCTCTAAATTATGCGATTTTTTCTTAGTTCGAGCAGGCTGATTTCGCCGCATTTCCTGTTCTCTCTGATATTTAAGTTCCCATGAACGATGGGAGAAAACATCAGGATCCTCCACATTGAGATAATCCACCTCATTGGCTGCAATATCACGACGGTGATAGTCGTAATATTTACCGAAAGTACCTTTGAGTTGTTCAATCAGCTTATCCCGAAAATCAGGACGTATCTGGATTCTGGTATCCAGCAATTCTGTGTATTGTTCTGGTTCAGGACGAAATTTTTCTTCCCGGAAAGCGTCGGCATCTTTTTCAAGCTGTTTTTTGAGCGAGATGTCCTGAGAATCCAGGATATCAAGATTGTTCTTCATCTGGTCGTATTTCTTGGATAGATTCGTCATATCTTTATCTGTAGAGCATTCTGCCTGGAAGATTAGCTGCTCTTTCCTTGATTTCAGTTCTTCGATTTCTTCGGTAATAGTGGTAAGCTGCTGATTTAATTTTATATGCTGGATGGGATTCAAAATACTGGTTTTATCCTTTTGCACATTCAGTTCTTTCCGTTCTGTAACTTTAGCTTTGAGTTTCTTTTTAACGGTGTTGTATTTATTCAGTATTGGATTAAAATGATTCATCCAATCATGAATTACTTCTTTTTGCATCTCATTATGAAGTAAATGATATTGTGTAAAAATCATATGATTTCGGATAGTTTCCATTGTTTCTGCAATTACAGGAATAGAATTTTTGACAGCTTGAGCCAGTTTCTCTACCTGAGCTTTTAATTCCCGGAGCATTTGGTTATCTGCACGAATCTGGCGGTTGATTTCACAGCGGTCAGCTATCATTCCTTTCTTTTCCATGTTTTGAGCAATATAGCCTTCGTGGATGGTCGGCTGTTCGGTGATTCCCTGATCTGCAAAGCTGCGGTGATCAATGGATGCATTTATCTGATTGTGGGCAAGCATTTCATTTACAGTATCTGCCCAGTTTGCTCTCCAGATACAGAGTTGCTCATCACTGTTCCATTGTTCAGAAATGGGATTCTGTCTGCCATAGCGGCTGCTTTTTGGATGCTTGTCGATGCGGTCATAGCCTTTTTCCTGTGCGACAGATGCGGTCATATAAACTTTCTTTTTCCCAACTTTATATCTGTATTGCTTTTCCCAGCCATCTTTTTGAGCAGCTTTGAATTCAGTAGCTGTAAATCCTTTTTCTTCTCCATTTTTTATGCAGAGATATTCTTTTTCTGTTTTATACTGCCATGTTCCGTTTTCGTTCAGTGGACGGACGGTAAGCAGAATGTGTGCATGAGGATTGTGTCCATCCGTATCGTGAATAGCAAAGTCAGCGCACATGCCCATATCTACAAAGTTCTTTTGAATAAAATCTTTTAGAAGAGAAATATTACTGTCCTTATCTAATTCAACGGGAAGTGCGACAACAAATTCTCTTGCCAGTCGGCTGTCTTTTGTTTTTTCTGCAGCTTCCACAGCGTTCCAGAGTTGTTCCCGGTCATTCCATT
>ERZ1106941.2953-NODE-2953-length-11032-cov-2.633689_pt1 | contig 11032 bp, 4 predicted proteins | sample MGYA00403670_ERZ1106941 | MGnify/ENA primary metagenome ERZ1106941 (study PRJEB35170, sample SAMEA104062400) | human gut metagenome | biome: human gut; feature: human-associated habitat; material: faeces | place: Denmark | collected 2012-06-04 ... | reverse complement strand
CTGGCTTCGCCTCCGTACTTCTCCGATCTGCTCGACCGCGATGACCTGTCCGGCAACTATGCCGAGTCCTCCACCACCTACTCGAGCATGAAGGGTACCGAGAACGGCACCAGCTCCTCCTCTACCATCTCGGTCGGCGCATACGTCTCCTTTGAGCAGGAATTCTCGGTATTCGGCGTTAAGATCGGCAGCGTTGAGGCGGAAGCCGCCTTTACCTCCGGTTTCACCTACGAGACCGAGCACACCTCCTCGCTCGAGCAGTCCATCACCTACGAGACAACCTCCGGCGAGGACAGAGTGGCGTTCTATTCCATCCCGATGGAGATTTACGAGTATACCTCCTACATCCCGGACGGAACAGGCAAATACACTGAAGTAACCTCCACCGTTTCCATCCCACACGAAGCCTCGATCGGTCTGATCGACCTGTCCGACTACGAAAACATTGCCGAGGATTACAGCGTTCTGCCATCCATTTCGGGCAGCGTGCTGACGCATACGATCGGTGATCCGTCTAGCTATCCGAGCGCACCGAGTGCAGACTCCAAGGCTTATAACGGTGATCCGGCTAAGGTTGACTTCACCGCGGCAGGCGGCGGCTCCGGCATCACGCAGGAGATCAGCTTCTCCACCTCGGACAGCAAAAACTACACCAACACCACCTCTATCGAAACCAAGGCCGGTGCAGGCGCAGGCGGTGTAACCGCAGGCGTTGTGGCAGGTTCGGAAAGCTCTGCCGGCAAGGTATCGGTCAACACGACAGGCGGCTCGTTCTCCGGTTCGCTGCAGAACATGCCGATTGAAGCAAAACCGTACGGCTACGGCATGAACTGGCGCATCTTCTGCTACAACTACCGCAGCGGCAATCAGGCGTTCCCGGTTGTTACCTACGCGGTAACCGAGCCGCAGGCTCCGTCTCCGCTGCCAGACGATTTTGAGCAGGATGTTGCAGCAACCACCGATGATTCCGTCACCCTGACGTGGACCTACGACAAGATTGTTTCCGGTTTCCAGCTGTACCGCTACTACAACTTCCCGGACGGCTCCGGACGCAAGGAACTCGCATTTGTGCCGTTCACCGATGGTGAGCGTCACGATGACGGCACCTACACCTTCAGCTACACGGATAAGAACCTGTCTCCCTATACCGAGTATGAGTATCAGATTCAGACCCGCAACAACAACAAGGCTGAGCAGCAGCGCAACAGCATTTACAGCGAACCGCTGACCTGCCGCACCAAGACCACAGCAGGCTATCCCAATATTTCGGTAACGATTGACGGCAAGGAAAATCAAACGGTTCTGCCGATCTATCCGGATTCTCTGGCAACCGCAACGGTTAAATATAACGGAGACAATAAAAATCCGGACGGCGGCAAGTACAACAGCGTAAGCTATCAGTGGCAGAAGCTGAACAATGGTTCCTGGACCGAGATTGCCGGCAGCGTTTCCGATACGCTGAGCATCGAAAACGCCGGTTCTGCCGACAAGGGCACTTACCGCTGCCGACTGAATGTGCTCTACTTCGACAACACCGCCCAGAAGGAGTTCAGCATTTCCGCTTACTCGCCTGAGATTACCACACAGTACAGCAAGCGCACACCCAAGTGTGAGCTGAATGTTACGGCGAAGAATGTACAAAAAGACAACACTACTCAGTTTGACCGCACGCTGCACATCAGCGCTAAAATGAGTTCCGCGTCTGCTACCTCCACCATCCCGACCGGCACGCTCAGCTTCCTGATTCGCGGCACGGACTTCTCTACCACGGTTGCGGCTGAGATTGACAAAACCGGCAAGGTTACAAAGGATGTTATCGTGCCCGCAGACGGCGCTTACACGGTTACCCCGTATTATCCGGGCAGCTATGTATTCAAGGATATGAGCAACGCGGAAGGCCAGATGGTTCTTGTTGGCGATGCAACCGGCTACCAGCTGACGCTCACCAACGGCAAGGATAACAACAGCGTCACCCGCTTTACCTACGGCGATACGGTAACGCCGTCGCTCTCCCGCATGAGTAAAGATACGCATGGTCTGCAGAAGGTCGATAACGCAACCTTCAAGTATGCAGTTTCCGGTTCCAAAGATTCGCAGCCGCTGACAAAGAACAATAAGCTGAATGCCTGCACTTACACGCTGTATGCTTATGTAAACGGCGAAACCAAGCCGGTTGCGGAAACCGAGTTTACCGTTGTTCAGCGTGCCGTTACGCTGCGCGTTGTCACTCCGAAGGACGGCGTTGATCAGACTCTGGTCAATCCGAGCACCCAGCTTTCTCTCTCGGCAGACACGAAAAACATGACTGCTGATGAGATTAAAGCTCTGCACCTTGGCTATACCGCAGTCAACACCGCAGGCAATACGGTAACGCTCGAGCCGAACATTGCACCCAGCAACTACACGGTTTCCCCGTGCAAGACTACCGCTACCAGCGAAACGCTGTACAACAACTATGAATTCACCTTTATCCCCGGCGTTTACACGGTAAACGGCACGACTTACATCCTTACCCTCAAGGCTGAGGACTTCGGCGAAGGCGCAAATAAGCACTCTGTCGGTTCTGCGTCGATCATTACCGCAGGTCTGAATGCCGGCAAGGCGGATGACGGCAGTGCAATCTCCAGCTTTACCGCAGGCACCGATGTTACCCTGACGGCTGTGCCGGATGCAGGTTATGCAGTCGATTACTGGACCTATGACGGCAAGGAAATCGAGGACAGCAAGGAGAAGAACTCGGTTACCATCAAGACCCTTGCAAAACCGGCATCTGTTTTGGTTTACTTCAAGACCACCGATACCAAACTGAATGCTTCCGTTCAGAATAAGCAAGGCGGTACACTCAAATGCACGGATGAAGATGGCTCCGAAAGCCTCAAGAACTTCCCGGCTTACATTGCCAGCGGTGCAAAGTTCAACTTCACCGCAACGCCGAATACCGGCTGGCACTTCAAGCAGTGGATTCTCGCGAAACGCGGTGCAAACAGTTATCCGTCCGGCACCCTGCACGATAACGGCTCCAACACGCTCTCTGTTGAGGTTGGCGTGCAGGATATTGATCTGGCTGCCGTATTCGAGCGCGACAGCTACACACTGACGCTGGAAGGTGAACTGACCGCAAGCTATCAGACGGTTGATCCGAACGATACCTCCAAGACGCTCACCAAGTCTCTCAAGAGCGGCGAAAGCGTCACCGGCGATACGGAAATTACGGTAGCGCCCAAGGCAGGCTATGCTGCAGCCACGGGCGAGACCTATCAGGTGAACGGCAAGGCTGTTGAAGCAGGAAAGCTCAACGCTGACGGCAGCTATACCTTCCCCATCACTGAGAATACCAAGGTTTCGCTCAAGACCGACCGTGCCGCATTTGCGATTACCACACCGGAAATGGAGCATGGCACGATCATTGCAACCGTAGACGGCGAAGCTGTGGACAATCTGTCCAAGATTCCCGGCGGCAGCAAGGTTGAGCTGCAGGCACGCGCAGACCGCGGCTGGCATTTCAAGAACTGGGTTGTAAACGATACTGCTCAGGATGAAGCTGCGGCCAAGACCAACGGCACTTACACCATCAGCGAACTGGCCGGCAATCTGTCCATCCATGCTGAATTTGCCCAGAGCGCTTCCTACACCGCCAAGGCTACCGCTGCAGCCGGCAACGGCACCGTAAAATACACGCTGTATGATATCTACGGTGAGGAAGTTGAGACCAAGGCTATGCCTGCAGGAGGCGTAACCATCTATAAGGATGAGGAAATCACCTTCCATGCAGCGCCGAAGACTGGCTATCAGGTTGAACAGTGGGAAGTAAACGGCAAAAAGACTGCCGGAAACTCCAAAACCAATCCGGAAGGCAAAATCCGTGCGGACAAGAATATTACTGCAACTGTATACTTTAAGGTTACGGCAAGCTATCAGCTTACTTTCGGCACTGCTGATGAGAACGGCAGTCTGACCGCCAAGATTGACGACACTGCGGTTAACTCTCAGACCAAGCAGCCGAACGGCAGTGAAATCACCTTCACCACAAACCCCAACACCGGTAAAATGGTTGAAAAGTGGACGGTTACCCAAGGTACTATCTCCACTAAGGAAAACGATGCAGCTGTACAGGTTGATGGTGTAAATCTTGTCGATCCAATTTATATTCACACACTCGATGACAACCAGACCATCCGCGTTCACTTCACCGACCTTGTACAGTACGATGCCAAGATTTCCGGCACAAACGGCACCGGCAAATTCACCTACACCACGCCGATTCAGCCGAACGACACAGGTGCAGTCAACAGCGCATCCGCTCAGGTTCGCAAGAACGGCACGGTCAAGCTGACGCTCACACCGAGCGCAAACTGTGTCGGCACCGCCGAGGAAATCAAGTCCGAACTCCAGAAGGCGGCTCCGCATGCCGTTGTTTCCGTAACCGAGAAGGACGGCAGCTTCGAAGCGGTTATCCGCAACGTAACGGAAGCTCTGGCGATCAACACCGACAATCTGTTCCACAAAACTTACGCAATTACGGCCAGCAAGGCCGAAAACGGCAGCGTTTCCGCTTCTGCGGCACGCGCCAAGGCTGGCGACAAGGTAACGCTCACCGCTGCACCCGCAAGCGGCTATCAGCTGAAAACCCTAACGCTGACACCGGATACCGCGCTCGACAAGACGGTTTCCGCGTCCACCCTGACCTACACCTTCACCATGCCGGCGAATGACGTTGCAGTTACCGCAGCCTTTGCCGTCAAGCCGAGCAACGGCAGCGGCGCAGGCGGCGGCGGTGGAGCAGGCGGCGGCGCTGTTGCACCGACTCCGACCGACAGCGGCTCGTCCTCCATTATCGCACCGGACGGCACCAAGGTTCCCGCAACGGTTGAGGTAAAGAACGGCACCGCAGCGGTTTCCGCCGACAGCTCCAAGCTGACTGCGGTTTCCGGCAAGGATTCGCTGACGCTTGACCTGTCCGCAGATTCCACCGTACGTACGGTATCGCTCACCGGCGATGTGGTAGCTGCTCTCGCCGGTGCAAAGAACGGCGCAGCGCTTACCCTGCCGAACGACACGGTTGCACTCGACCGTGAGACGCTGACCGCACTCGGCAGCGCCGCACAGGCCGATGGTATGGCAAGTATTTCGATCGCTTCCGCTGACAAGTCCTCCCTGACGGACGCACAGCGCAAATACCTGCCGAAGAACGGCACCATCCTGAACATTTCTGCGCAGGTGCAGCCGAAAAACGGCACTGCAACCCGCGTTCATGCGCTGAACGGCACGGCTTCGGTTTCTGTAGCATACAGTCTCAAGAGCGGCGAGAACGCCGCGCATCTGGTTGCATACTATCTTGCTGAGGACGGCTCGTTCGAGAAGCTGCCTGTCATTTATGATGCAGCGACCGGAAAGGCTACCTTTAAGACTACCCACTTCTCCACCTTCGTTATCACCCACGAGTACAGCAGCGACTTCTCCGATGTCAACCTGCGCAAGTGGTTCTACAACGAGGTCAACACTGCACTCGAGAACGGCTGGTTCAAGGGCCTGACCGCAACCAAGTTCGGTCCGGATGACGGCATGACCCGCGCAATGCTGGTTCAGGTGCTCTACCGCATGAGCGGCAGCAAGGCCGCTTCCACCGCACAGTTCACCGATGTGGCGGACGGCAAGTGGTACGCAGAAGCCATCGCATGGGCCTCCGAAAACGGCATTGTCAACGGCTTCACCGACGGCAGATTCCAGCCGGATACGCTGATCACCCGTCAGCAGCTGGCGGCCATCCTGTACCGCTACGATACCTATCGCGGTCATACGCCGCAGGGCAGCGCAGCACTCGATGGCTACGCAGACGCGGCTTCTGTCGAGTCGTGGGCTGCTGAAGCAATGAGCTGGGCGAACGGCAACGGTCTGGTAACCGGCGTTACCCCGACTACGCTCGTGCCGAACGGCACCGCAACCCGTGCTCAGGTAGCGGTTATCCTCAGCCGCTACACCGACCAGTAATCCCATCCGATCCATACCACCCAACGGATATGGTATGAACAACCGCCCTGCAAGGGCAGACAATACCGACAGCGCCTGAAAACGCACACAAGCGACACCAATCGAAATATGGTGTCGCTTGTTTTTTTGCTTCTCACACGGAATACGCTCACGCGAGAACGAATCGAACAGCTGCGGCAGAAATTCCATGCTCATATGTCAGCTTCTCCGGCGTGATATACTCTGCCAACCGAATCGCAAGTATTTTCAGGCTCGCGGCTCATTATATCGTACAGCATGTTCTATATTTGCATAATACTGTGCAAATTCGACTCGTTTTGCTTTACAACGTCGTTGCAGGGTGATATACTGAAATTACCATATAAGATGCGCCGGATTATGCTTTGAGGAGAATGCTATAATGACCATGAATGACCCGCTGCTCCGCACGGACAGCTATGCAAAAATCTTCCTGTATAACACCCATGAAACCGTCGCCTGTGTGCCGCGCCACACCATCCGCATGCGCGATAAAGTGCGCCCGGACAAGCTGCGCGAAGCCGTCGAGCAGGCACTGCTGCGCTTTCCGCACATGATGCTGACCGCTGAGCCGACCGAGACCGCGTTCCGCTACCGCCGCAACGTGCAGCCCGCCGTAGTGCTGCCGTTCGACGGTGTATCCACCCGCTACACCATCGGCTCCAAGGATACGAACGGATACTTATTTCTCGTCGGCTACCACGACAAGACCATCTATATGGAGTATCAGCACTCTATCTCGGATGGACGCGGATTCGAGGAGTTTATCCGCTGTGTACTGTTCCAGTACCTGAAAAACTGCGGTTTCCCGGTTGAGAATGACGGCTCTGTGCGCGGCATGGATACCCGCTGGTCTCCTGAGGAGAGCGCAAACGGCTACGAGCAGCTGGCAGACCGTGAATTTTCGCCGGATGGCATCTGGAAAAAACCGGAGGCTGTTCATGCCCCCGAGGTACAGTGGGGCGCTGACGGCTCCGAGGTCGTCACCGAGGTGACGTTCCCGTTTTCTCAGCTGCACGATTACGCAAAGTCCATCGGCGTCAGTCCGCTGTCTGTACTGGCTCCGCTGATGATGAAAGCGTTTGATGGTTATCGCGGAGATTCCGGTCGATCTGCGTCCGCTGCTGCCGACGCTTACCACGCGGTATTTTATTTGCTTTATCGATCTGCCGTATTTTCCAGAGTACCGCAATCTGCCGAATGACGAGGTATTCCGGCGCACGAAGGCATTTTTGAAGGATCAGATGCAGCGCGAACAGCTGCTCTATCGTGCAAAAGCCGCCGCAGACCGCTGTGAATTGCTGCATGAGGCAGACATGCCGCTCGCAGAGAAAATGCAGGCGGCACAGAAGGTCACGACTGATTTTGTGCTCGAGGACAGCTTTCTCATTACCAATGTCGGCCGGTTCGCCCTGCCGGAAAGCTGCCGTCCGTATGTACTCGATTACGGCGCAATCCTGCCGTGTGCTGTGCAGCCGTTTGCGCTGCTGATCTCGTCGTATGGAGATAAAATGAAACTGTCCGTTGCGCAGCGCGACCACGATATGCAGGTTGTCGAGGATTTGTGCGCCGGTCTGCGGCAGCTTGGCATCCAGCCTGAAACACTCAGCTATCCGTTTGTGGTGACACGGTATAACGGACTTGAGTGCGGGATGTAAGTTCAAAACTGTAATTTCAAAAGCGAAACGCTCAGCTACCAAACGATAGCTGAGCGTTTCGCTTTCTTTATCCAAGCCGCGCGACTGTGTAGCCGACATACAGACCGGCACCGGTCACAAGTGCATTCTCGTCCACATCGAAGCCGCCGTTATGGTTGGTGATCATCGTGTGCGGCAAATCCGGATTTCCGGTGCCGAGATACGCATACGCGCCCGGCTTATACAGCTCAAACTCGGCAAAATTATCGCCGCTGAGCGACAGCTCACGGTCTGTGACAACGTGTCCTTCTCCGAGCAGCTCGTCCACGACCCGAGCAGCTTCCTCGCACACCTGCGGGTCATTGACGAGCGCAGCGGCAAAGTCCGTCCACTCGATTTCCGCCGTGCCGCCGTACAGCGCCGCAATGCTCTGCGCGGTCTCACTGACCTGTGCACGGACGCGGTCGCGGCTCTCCTGCGAAATGGTGCGCGTTGTGCCCTCCATTTCAGCAAATGCTGCCACGGCGTTGTAGGTCGTGCCTGCGTTCAGCTTGCCGATACCGATGATGACCGGCTCGGTCGGTGAAGTGCGGCGCGTAACCAGTCCCTGCACTGCCACGACAATCTGGCTGGCGATGTACAGCGCATCTACGCCCAGATGCGGCGTGGAAACATGCGTGGACTTACCGTGCACGCGAATGCGGAAATGATCGACTGCGGCATTGTTGATGCCCGGTTTGAGTCCTACCGTACCTGCCTCCAAATCATACGCGGTGTGCAGACCGAACACGCGCTCGGCACCATCCAGCACACCGGCTGCGACAAACGGCTTTGCACCTTTTCCGATTTCCTCTCCCGGCTGAAACACAAGACGGACCTTTCCGCTGAACGCGTCTCTGTTCTCCGACAGGATTTTCGCGGCACCCAGAAGGCAGGCAGCGTGCGCATCATGGCCGCAGGCGTGCATAACGCCTGCATTCTCCGAGCGATAGACGCACTCGTGCGTCTCCTCAATGGGCAGCGCGTCGATATCCGCACGCAGAACCAGCACTTTTCCGTTGTCCTTTGCGCCCTTCAGCGTGCCGAGCACGCCGGTTTCGCCTACGCGCGTGTGCGGAATGCCGAACTTGTCCAGTTCCTCCTCAATGCGCTGTGCCGTGCGGAATTCCTGCAGGCTCAGCTCCGGGTGCCGGTGAAATTCCCGACGGATGGATACGATGTAGTCCTTCGTTTCCGCTGCGGCTTTCTTTACATCCATGACGGCTTTTCCTCCTGTTTATCGGTGTTTCGGTTTGATCTTATCACGCAGACCTTCCAGACGGTTGAGTGCATCGAGCAGCGTCTCGTCCTTCTTGGCAAAATGCAGGCGAATCAGGTTGTTGACCGGCTCACGGAAGAAGCTCGATCCGGGAACCGCGCCTACGCCGACATAATGCGCCAGATCCTCGCAGAACTCGAGGTCGCTCTCGTAACCGAACTCGGCAATATCCAGCAAAACGTAGTACGCGCCCTGCGGGTCGGTGTGGGCAATCTTCAAATCGTCCAGACCCTTCAGGAACAGGTCCTTTTTGTGCGTGTACTTGGCCTGCAAATCGTCATAGTAGTCCTGACCCATCTTCAGGCCGGTAACGACAGCCTCCTGCAGGGGTGCTGCCGCGCCGACCGTCAGGAAATCATGCACCTTTTTCGCGCGGTCGATAATCTCCGGCGGCGCGATGATGTAGCCCAGCCGCCAGCCGGTGACGGAGTACGTCTTGGAGAGCGACGAGCACGACAGCGTGCGCTCCCACATGCCCGGCAGGGTGGCAAAATAGGTGTGCTTGTTCGGCGCGAATACGATGTGCTCATACACCTCGTCGGTGATAACGTAGGTATCGTACTTCTCCGCGAGAGACGCGATAATCTCCAGCTCCTCGCGGGTGAACACCTTGCCGCACGGATTGGACGGGTTGCACAGGATGATGGCCTTCGGGTACTGACGGAATGCATCCTCAAGCACGTTCGCATCAAAGTGGAAATCCGGCGGCACGAGCGGCACATAAATCGGCTCTGCGCCGGATAGGATGGTATCCGCACCATAGTTCTCGTAAAACGGGGAGAAAATGATAACCTTGTCGCCCGGATTGGTGACTGTCATCATCGCAGCCATCATCGCCTCGGTGCTGCCGCAGGTCGTGACAATTTCGGTGTTCGGGTCGATCCTGCGGCCCATGAAATAGGTCTGCTTGGCGGCCAGCGCCTCGCGGAAGTTCTGCGAACCCCAGGTGATGGAATACTGGTGGTAATCCTCGTAGGCCACCTGCGCCAGACGGTCGAGCAGCTCCTTCGGCGGCTCAAAGTCCGGGAAACCCTGCGACAGGTTTACCGCGTCATACTGCATGGAAACGCGCGTCATGCGGCGGATGACCGAGTCGGTAAAGCCGGCGGTGCGTTCGGATAAGCTCTGCATGGTTATTTTCCTCCCATAATGTAAGATTTCTGATCGTTAAGCGTGTGCTTCGGGTCGAGAGCGGTCTTGATGGTGTTCATCACGGCAAGATTCTCCTGCGCGGTCTCCCGCAGGAAGTACGACCGCTTGGAAATGCCGATGCCGTGCTCACCCGAGGCTACGCCGCCGTACGAATACGCCTTGGCGTAGGCCTGCTCCATGTTGTCGTGCAGCTCGCGCTCCCATGTCTGCTGGTCGCGGCCGTCACGCACCACGCACAGATGCACGTTGCCGTCACCCGCATGACCGAACGCGATCATACGCACGCCCGAGGATGCTTCCAGCTCGTTGATATAGCGAACGAAATCCGCCGTGTGGCTGATCGGCACCACGATGTCCACCGGCTCCTGCTCGGACACAGCCTCGACCGCCATAACGAGCGCACCGCGCACCTTCCAGATGTCGGCAGCCTGCTCAGCGCTGCGCAGCACGATGTAGTCGATGGCACCGTTGTCAAGTGCAAGGCGGCGCACGCGCTCGATATTCGCGTTGACCTCGCTCTCGTGGCCGTCAAACGTCAGCAGGATGTATGAACCGGCATCCGGGCGCGGATATTGCACGCCGGAAAAGCTCTCACCGAGGGCTACGACCTTGCGCTCCATGAACTCAACTGCGGTCGGGTTGGCGTTCGCCTGCAGGATAGTCAGCACGCTGCGGATACCCGTGCCGAGGTCGGCAAACGGAACGAGCACGCTCACCGTGGTCTCCGGCTTGGGAAGAAGGCGCAGCAGGCACTTGGTGATGACCGCCAGCGTGCCCTCCGAGCCGATGAGCAGGTGCTTGATCGACAGTCCGCTCGCGTCCTTCACCTGCTTGCCGCCGACTTTCAGCACCGTACCGTCCGCAAGAACGACCTCCAGCCCGCGCACATAATCGCGTGTTACGCCGTACTTGACCGCAC
>ERZ1106941.2950-NODE-2950-length-11053-cov-2.438352_pt1 | contig 11053 bp, 8 predicted proteins | sample MGYA00403670_ERZ1106941 | MGnify/ENA primary metagenome ERZ1106941 (study PRJEB35170, sample SAMEA104062400) | human gut metagenome | biome: human gut; feature: human-associated habitat; material: faeces | place: Denmark | collected 2012-06-04 ... | reverse complement strand
CAGGTCGCCCGCTGGATCACGACTGTGCTCAAAAATCCGGAAGACGAAGCGCTGAAAGCGAAGCTGCGGCAGGAAGTCATGGAAATGACGGCGCGCTATCCGCTGATCCGGGAATCCTAGATTGGAAATTAATAAGATAAAATCCAGATAAAAACCCTGGGCTGTTGATAGGATCGAACGACTTCAACCAGCTCAGGGTTTTTACATGAAAAATCAAAAAGGATTGGATACCTTTCCCACGGATCGCCAATCTCAGGCGGCGGCCGGCAGGTTTAACAAAAGGTTGACTGTAAACGTATTATCCTTCGGCGTAATTTTCAGAACACCGTGATATTTAGCACACAACGTCCGGATCGAGGAAAGACCGATCCCTTCCCCCTCCCGTTTTGATGACAGGAATGTTTCATCCTGCTTCTTCACCTGACCGTTATAGCTGTTGCGGCATTGCAGAACAAGACCGTTATTTCCCTGCATTCGGCTTTTGACCTCGATAAACTGAGCTTCTCCCGCCGTTTGACGCAGACAAGCTTCCATTGCATTTTCCAGCATGTTGCCCAGAATGACGGTTAAATCGGTATCCTTGATCGCCAATGCCGGTGGCAGAACAATCGACGTTGTAAATTCAATCCCGCTTTCCTCCGCCATATCCATGTAATATCGCACGATCGCGCTGAACAACAAATTCTCGCAGACCGGCGTTTTGATTGAAGATTCGAAATTACTGATGAACTGATTCAGAGAATCCCGCAGCTTTTCTGTTTCTCCGTGATTCATGTATGTCTTTAACGTCAGCAGATAATGATGCAGATCATGCCGGGTCTGACGTGTGCTGGCGATACTTGCGGCTAGCCGTTCAGCTTGCTTGTCGCGGATCAATGCCTGATATTCCTGCACCTGAAGCTGCTGCTGAAGCTGCTGCTTTTCCTCATTGAAATTGATCATGCTGAGCGTCGCGTAGTAAGAAAGAAATGTACCCGCGGTCCAGACGATTGCCAGCAACAACGGTGACGTAATTTCGCTGTGCAGCGCAGCGATCGACGAGGTAAAGCCTAAGCGGTAGATAAGATAGAACGAAGCGGGGATCAGCCATAACATACTCCAGATTTCCGGCGTGTCCTCATGCTCCCACACCGGCAGAACCTGACGTGTCAGAAAATAATGGATTAAAGGAGCGCTGAGGACAAAGACGAGCATCCGGCAAAGCGATACCAACCCGACCGCGGAGAACCCCGGAAGCAGCCCGGCGAGGTGCGCTTCCAGAATTTCCGAGAACATCAAGACAATATCCGAATAGTTCTCGATCAACAGAATCAGAAACAAGAGCTTGCGTAATGAAGTGCGCAGGACATGATAAGCCAGAAAGAGGCAGAAGGCCAGGAAGAAACAGGTAAACGGAAGCATCCAGATTGAATTGATTCCATACGTTTCACCAAAGAGGTAAACAATCAGTGTCGTGCCGAGATAAAACAAAACGGCATACAGTACGCCCCGGCGGAAGGAACAGCGCAGATGATTGCGAAAGGGAATTAAAATCAAAAACAAATAGGGCGCCAAGCGGGTGCCCAAGCTTAAAAAATAATCCAGGAGCGTCATGATGCTTACCCCTCGTTCAGGCGCTTAAACGAATAATCAGCGTAGGCCTGACGAATTTCACCTTTGCGCGCACGGTTGATGGGAATCTGAACATGATCATCCATCTGCTGGACATAGTCCATATTGATCATACAGTTGCGATAGGGACTGATGAACTGTTTGTATTTTAAAAGCAGCGGTGAAAATTCCGCAAAGGACATATAAGTCTTGATCATCCGGTTGGGCGTATGAATTTGAATGTAATGATTGTAATAATCGGTATACATGATGTCCCGGATTAAAACACGGGCCATGATCCGGCCTTCCTTTACTTCGATGTAATGATTGCGCGAGCGTATTGATTTTTCACTTAACCGCAAAACCTCGTCGAGCTTATCCTGCGGAATCGGTTTAACGAGATAGTGAAAAGCCCGGACGTCATAGCTCTCAATCGCATAATCACGGCTGGAAGTGGTGAACACAATTAAAGAATGGACGTTGTTTCCCCGCAAGGTCCGGGCCAGGGTCATACCGTCGATTTCGTTCATGAAAATATCCAGGAAGATGATATCCCAGTCCGCGCGTGAAGCTTGCAGAAATTCATTTCCCGAGGAAAATGAACGGATTTCATAGATCAGCGATTCGCGCAGGCAGAAATTTTGAATTTTTTCAGCCAGCAGCTTTCTATCCTCTGCTGAGTCGTCGATGACCGCAATTTTCATAACGATTGCTCCTTTCGATCCGCATGCAAGCCGATGCATGATCGGGATAAGGGAATAGATTGTTCGATTTCCTTTGTTTTCTTTATTATAACAGATTTTTTGTAACAAAATTTGTTTTATAAATAAATCCTATTATAAATTGTTAAAATAATGGTAATTCCTAAGTTATAATCAATAAATTGAAGATCATCATCAGGAATTAACCTGCTTCTTTATTATAGCATATCCGGTAAAACACTGTTATTTTTATCAGGTAAAGTGCTCAGGTACTTTTCTCAGTCAAGGTTCAGAAATAGGGAAGACCGTTTTACCGTCAGGGAATTTCCAATTTGCGCAATGCCCGGATTCAGCCGCAAAGAAATGAGGGTGGACATCTCAGTATTTTGTGCCGTTTCATTGAAGATAAAATTTTAAGCTCAAAGAGATCGCCGGCTCTGATTATGATGAAAAAAAGATCGTTATTAAGATATGATTTTAATCTGATTTTCCCGGTTTGAAAATCTGAGAAATCAATTTCACAATGGAATTGTGATCGTCACCCTTAATTTATAAAAGCACCGGAAAACTTCAGAACGCAAGGTAATTGTCTCTGAATTTCCCCCTTTAATTTATTCTCAATTGAAATATTTATCAGGTGTAATTACAATCGGTTTAAGCTTACTACTGGCGATGACGGGCGTAATTGAGATGTAATTTTTTTTAGAAAAATTTGGAAATTTCCTGTTGACAATTTCTGATGGTATCGCTTACAATGACGGTGTAATTGGATTGTTATTGTTCAATAAAACAAGCAAAACCAATTTGCAAGAGGACTTTTATGTCTTCTCTGCAAATTGGTTTTTTCTTTTTTCCAAGGAGGTTAAGCGATGGAAATCTGTTATAGCCCGTTAGTCGGAAAAGCGGTCAATCTGGACCATGTTGCGGATGAAATGTTCTCGCAGAGGATGCTGGGGGACGGCATGGCGATTGCGCCGGAAGCGCGTGAAGTTTACAGCCCGGTGGCCGGCGAGATCACGATGGTTTATGAAACACAGCACGCGATCGGCATCAAAACGGAGACCGGCATCGAAATCCTGCTGCATATCGGCATTGACACCGTCATGCTGGGGGGAACGCCGTTCGACACCAAGGTGCAGGTCGGCGATCACGTTCAGCCCGGCGATCTGTTAACGATCGTGGACTGGAATTATATCCGAAAAAAGGGCTGCGATACGATCGTACCGGTTCTGGCAATTAACCGCAAAGTAAAGCTGCTGAAAAGCGAGGAAAACGTGAAACCCGGTGAAGCTTTATTTGAAATCGAAGCGTAAGGCAGGCGCTGAAAGCGAGGTGGCTCCGTGATCATCAAACAGATTTACAATAACAACGTCATCCTCTCAGAGAACGAGGCGGGTGACGAGATCATCCTGGTCGGCCGGGGAATTGCCTTCGGCATGACCCGCGGAAGCAAGGTCGTCGAAGGACGGATTGAAAAGAAATTTGAACTTCAGGACGACGTCGGTCAGAAATTCAAAACGCTCGTTCAGGACGTTCCCTACAAAACAATTCTGGTTTCGGAAGAAATCATCGATTATATCAAGACCCAGTCCACCAAACGGATCAACGATTCCATTTATGTCACGCTCACCGATCACATTGCCAATATGATCGAACGGATCAAAATGGGGATCGTCTTCGACCCGACACTGCTGCTCAACGTCAAGTCGCTGTATAAAGAAGAATACCGGCTGGGCTTAAAAGTTACGGAGCTGCTGCGGCAGAAATTGAAAATCGACATTGACGATGGCGAAGCAAGCTTTATCGCCCTGCACATCATCAACGCCGAGCTGGATTCCAATATGCAGCAGATGTATGAAATCACCGCCGTGATCGAGGAGATTCTCAATCTTGTGCGCGAGGACTTTCAAATTGATACGGAAAACGGTCAGTGCGACCGCTTCATCACGCATTGCCGCTTCTTCGCCCAGCGCGTTGTCAACAACGAATATCTCAGCACCAAATCCGACTACAACCTCAGCACCTATCAGGTGTTCGAGCAGACGCATCCGCGGGAAACCGCGTGTATCGAGCGGATCGCGCAGCGGATCAAGGACCGGTACGGTTATACCGTCAGCACCGATGAAAAGCTGTACATTATGATCCACCTGATCCGTCTGACCGAGTAACAGAGTTATTGCCAGTCCCTTCAGAGCGGACTGTGTGATAAAGGGTTTTGAAAAAGGACCGGAAGGATTACCGGCACCCATTCCTCTCAAACAGGCTTAGCTGGCCTGGGAAGACAACCGGCTTAAGACGGGGCTTCCCGCAAGGAGGACAGGGGAGGTTCAGAAAGAAACGTAAGGGAAAAGGCTGAAAAGCTTCAGCGCGGCACGGAAGCCGCACCGCAGAATTGATCGTTCCCGCACCGTTTCGCTGCCGTCCGCCTTTCGCGAAGGCGAGGCAGGCTGAATGCCAGAACTTCCAAGCTCCGTTTCAAGCAGCAAATCCAAAAAAGATTTGAAAGGAGAAATCACCAAGTATGGGGAAATATGAAGAGTTATCCAGAAAAGCACTGGAAGCTTTAGGCGGCGTGGAGAACATCACGCACGTCACGCACTGTGCAACACGTCTGCGGATCAGCTACGCCCGCAAGAGCGTCGTCAATGAGGAAGGCTTAAAAGATCTTCCGGGATCCGCCGGCATCGTTAACAAAGACAAGCAGATCCAGATCATCATCGGCCCGGGCGTTCATGACGCTTACGAAGAATTCCTGGAAATCTCCGGATGGAGAGAAGGCGGCGCCGTCGCCGCAGAGGAAGAGGAAGAAACCGGACCGAAGAACGCGATGTACTACCTGAACAAGTTCGGCAACTTCGTCGCTCCGATCTTCATGCCGGTCGTTCCGGCCATGATCACCGGCGGTATGATCCTGGCGATCAAGAACCTGCTGGTCAACTACTTCGGCATGGGCGTCGACAGCGGTACGGCACAGCTGATGCTGATGATCTTTGACGCCGGCTTTGCCTTCCTGCCGGTGTACGTCGGCTATACGTTAGCTTCCCAGTTAAAGATGCAGCCGATCATGGGCGCCTTCCTAGGTGCGACGCTGATCGCTCCGCGTTTTGCGACCGGAACGGTCACCGACTTCTTCGGTATCGCAATTCCGCAGGTTTCCTACAGCTCGACCGTCATTCCGATCGTGCTGGGCGTCTTCTTTATGTACTATGTCCAGAAGGTTCTGAAGAAGATCATTCCGGAAGCGCTGACGTTCTTCTTGACGCCGCTGATCACGATGATTCTCGTCGTTCCGGTTACGTTAATCGTTTTAGGCCCGATCGGCAACCAGCTGTCCGGCTACATTGCGGCCTTCTGCATCTGGCTGACCAATACGCTCGGCTTTATCGCTCAGCCGATTCTGTCGGCGATCTATCCGTACATGGTTATGTTCGGTTTGGATAAAGGTCTGTCCCCGATCGGCATTGAACTGATCGCCAACCTCGGCTACAACTCCGTCACCGGCATCATGGGCTTTGTTTCCAACATCTGCATCGGCGGCACGGCCTTAGCGGTCGCAACGACAATCAAAGACAACAAGGCGCAGAAGGGCATGATCGCTTCGTTCGGCGTCACGGCGCTGTGCGGTGTTACTGAGCCGGCTTTCTACGGCGCGCTGCTGTCGCGGCCGAAAGCGTTGATCGGCACAGCCATCGGCGCGGTTTCCGCGGGCTTAGTCGCAGGTCTATTCGGATTGAGAACGTTCGTTCAGGGCGGCTGCCCAGGCTATCTGACGCTGTTGTTCTTCGTTGATCAGAACGGCGGTCTGCATTATGTCTGGATCGCGATCCTGGTTGCGGCGATTGCGACGATCGTTTCCTTCCTGGCGACGAAAGTCATTCTCAGCCGGGATATGAAAAAGGCAGCGAAATAAAAATCAGGTTTCACTTCACGCTGCCGGGATGCTTCATTCCGGCAGCGCTTGTTTAAACGGACCTTTATTTGTCAGAGTCAATGAGAAAGGGCGAAGCGGCAGGCTTCGCAGGGTGATGCTATGAAAGTTTTAATCGGACAGTTTATCAATGAGGCCAACGCCAACATTCCCGTCAAGGACGAGATCACGACCTTTGACATCGCATTCGGCGACGAGCTGATCGAAAAAATGCAGGTCGGCGATATTTTTGAGCAGGCCGGGATTGAAATCATTCCGTCGGTGTACGCGGTATCGGGCGCTTCAGGCGTGATCAAGCGCCACACGTTTGATTATATCGAAGCGTGCTTCCTCAATGCGGTGCGCGAGCATCTGCATGAAATCGACGGGATTTATCTGATGCTTCACGGCGCAAGCGAGGTCGACGGCTTAGGCTCGGGCGATCATCACATCCTCAAAGCGATCCGTGAACTTGTCGGACCGTACATCCCGATCACGGTGGCCTGTGACCCGCACGGCAATCTGTGTCAGGACTATGTCGAAGCGACGACCGCGATCCGCAGCTACCGCCAGTCGCCGCACACCGATTCCCGCGATACATGGCGGAAGATGGCGCAGATGGTCTGCGATCTGGTTAAGGACCGGCAGAACATTCATTCCGTGTACCGCAAGCTGCCGATGATTCTGGGCGGGGAACAGAGCGTATCGGCGGACGAGCCGGTGCGTTCGATCAATCAGTATCTCGATGAATTGGAACAGGATCCGCGGATTCTGAGCTGTTCCTGGCATGTCGGCTACATCCGTCACGACACCGACGTCGCCGGCTGCGGCATTGTCGTGGTCCCGGCCACGGAAGCGGATCAGGCGTATGCCGAAGAGGTTGCCGACAAGCTGGCGGAGTATGTCTGGAACAAGCGGCATGAGTTCCATTACACCGGCACGACCGCGAAACCAGAAGACGCGCTGGCGATGGCGCTCAGCTTTGAAGGCAAACCGTTTGTCATCACCGATTCGGGCGATAACACAACCTCCGGCGCGACCGGCTGGAATACGTTCATTCTGCGGCAGGCGCTGGCGGCCAAGTCCGATAAGCGGATTCTGTTCGCTTCGATCTGCGATCCGAAGACATGCGATCAGCTCGACGGTCTGAATCTTGGCACGAAAACGGAGATCGAGCTGGGCGTAGGGCACGACGCGATGTCGGAGAAGGTCAAGCTGGAAGTCACCGTCTTGTCCAAGGGCGAGGTCGTCCGGCCGATCGGCATCGGAACCGAAGGCATTGCCAAGACGTTTGGCAAGTGTGTCGTTGTCCATGTGGAAGGCACGGCGATCGATATTATTGTCGCTAATCACCGCCAGTCCTACGCGCATGCGATTCAGTTTGAAAGCGCCGGTGTGAACTGGATGGATTACGATGTGACAGTCGTCAAGCAGGGCTATATCTTCCCGTATCTGAAAGAGAACGCCGCCGGTTATGTGATGTCGCTGACCGACGGCGCGACGCCGCAGGATACAACCTCGATTCCCTTCAAGCAGATTCAGCGGCCGATGTTCCCGATCGATCAAATATAAGGAGAGCAAGAAGATGGAAATTAATGCCCAACGGTTATGGGACCGGCTTCACCAGTTAGGCCAGATCGGCGTCGATCCGCAGGGCGGCGTCACCCGCTGGACCTTTACCGACGCAGACACGCAGGCGAAGAACTGGCTGATCGGCGAAATGAAGGCGGCCGGGCTGGACGTGCATGAGGATCCGGTCGGCAACGTGATCGGCGTCTACAATCCCGGCGGCAGCCCGTTAGCGCCGGTGCTGTGCGGCTCCCACTTCGACACCGTGCGCAATGCCGGCATTTTCGACGGCTGTCTGGGACTGTTGGCGGGCGTGGAAGCGGCGCAGACGTTTAAGGAAAATCAAACAGAATTGAAACGGCCGCTGTGGATTATCGGCTACCGCGATGAGGAAGGCAACCGGTTCAATTCCGGGATGATCGGAAGCAAGACGGTCACCGGAAAGGCGCTGCCTGAAGATTTCCTGGTTCAGGACGCGGCGGGCATCACGCTGAAGGAGGCGATGGAACGCTGCGGATATCATCCGGAAGCGTATCGTCAGGGTCAGATCGATCCGATTTATGCCAGCGTGGAGCTGCATATTGAACAAGGCAAGGTTCTGGAACAGAATCAATGTCCGGTTGGGATCGTCGAAGGCATTCCGTATCTGCGCTTTTATGAAGTGACACTGACCGGATGCAGCGGGCATGCGGGGGCGACGCCGATGAACGACCGGCAGGATCCGGTACTGGCGATGACTGAATGGATTCGTCAGATCACGGAATCAGCCCGTCAGAAGCCCTATACCGTCGCGACGGTCGGCTGCATTCAGACCTTCCCCGGCTCCACGAACGTCATCTGCGATCACGTCACCTTCACGCTGGACATTCGCAGTCTGGACGAAGGCCAGATTGAAGCCTGCCTGCGGGAAATCGAGATATTGGAAGCCCGCCTGGAAAGCGAGGGCATTCAGGTCCGGCGCGAGCTGCGGCATATTCTGTATGGCATGGATTGCGATGAACGGCTGAAACACCAGCTGGAAACGATTGTGGAAAAGCGGAATCTGCCGGTTTTCCGGCTGATGAGCGGGGCGGGCCATGACAGTCAGAATTTCAAGGATGTCTGCCCGTGCGCAATGATTTTTGTCCGCTCGGTCAACGGCTATTCGCACCGCAAGGAAGAATATACGCCGATCGAAGACTGCGCGGCAGGCGCGAATGTGCTGCTGGATATGCTTTATCAGCTGGCCAACGAAGAAGAACGTGCATCGTCATCCCCGCAAACGATCCTTTGAAACGATTGCCCGGTGATCAGCGCCGGTTCGTTTCTGAAAGTCATCCGTGCAGAAAAAGAAACAAGCATCATTGAAAAAATTCAGGATCAACAAGAATAAATAAGGAGAGAAGTCACTATGAAAGTTTTGATGGGAACCTTCGTCACAGAATCCAACGCCAACGTCCCGGCTAAAACCCGGATCAACCATTATGACATGGCCTTTGGCGAGGACTGCCTGCGCAAGATGAACGTCGCGGACATCTACGCCGCGGCCGGCATTGAAACGATCGGTGCGATCTATGCCGACGCCGGCGGCAACGGCGTGGTCACGAAAGACGCATTTGATTACATCGAAGGCTGTTTCGCAGACGCGGTCCGGGCGCACTTGCATGAGATCGACGGAATTTATCTGTTTCTGCATGGTGCCAGCGAGGTCGAGGAGATCGGCTCCGGTGATCATCACATCCTGAAAACAATCCGTGAAATAACCGGCCCGTATCTGCCGATCGCTGTGGTCTGCGATCCGCACGGCAATCTGTGCCAGGAATATGTGGACAACTGTACGATTCTGCGCAGCTACCGCGAATCCCCGCATACCGACGCCCAAGCATCCAAAGGCATCGTTTCGCAGATGTTGTGTGACCTGCTTCACGACCGCCAGCACATCCACGCCGTATACCGCAAGCTGCCGCTGATCCTGGGGGGCGAACAGAGCGTATCGGCGGATGAACCGGTGCGTTCGATCAACCGGTATATGGATGAGCTGGAACAGGATCCGCGGCTGCTCAGTGTGTCCTGGCATGTCGGCTATATCCGTCACGATACAGACGTTGCCGGCTGCGGCGTCGTGGTCGTTCCTGCCGATAACCAATACCGGGATTATGCCGAAAAGATCGCGGATCAGCTGGCGGAGTTCATCTGGCAGCGGCGGCATGAATTCCATTATACAGGCCTGACTGCCCAGCCTGATGAAGCGCTGCGGATGGCGCTGGAATGCAAGGAAAAACCGGCGTTCATCACCGATTCCGGGGATAATACGACCTCCGGCGCAACCGGCTGGAACACGTTTGTGCTGCGTCAGGTATTAGCGGAGGAAGCACTGAAAAAAAGCTTCCTGTTCGCGCCGATCTGCGATCCGAAGACCGCGGATCAGCTGAAATCCTGTCAGCCGGGCGAAACAGTCCGGATTGATCTGGGCGTGGGCTGCGACGCGCTTTCAGAAAGCGTCCCGCTGGACGTCATCGTGAAAAGCCATGGTGAAATCGCGCGCTTTGTCGGTGAGGAACTGATCAAAGTCTTCGGCAGCTGCACGCTGGTAAGCGTCAAAGACCGGCCGATAGATATCCTCATTTCAAACACCAGCCAGCCGATCATCGTCAATCCGCAGCTGCGCCACCTTGGGATCGAATGGACGGATTACGACGTCACGGTCGTGAAGCAAGGCTATATCTTCCCGGATTTCAAAGCGCAGGCCCAATTCTACGTCATGTCGCTGACCGACGGCGCGACCCCGCAGGACACCGCTTCGATTCCCTTCAAGCGGATCATGCGGCCGATGTTCCCGATCGATCAGATTTAAGATCAGTAAGTTCAAATCAATGTGTTCCAAGGAGGAAATTAAGATGAAAGTTATGGTAGGCTTATTTACAACCGAATCCAACGCCAACGTGCCGGGGAAAAACGAGATCGGCAGCTACGATCTCGGCTTCGGCGACGACTGTGTCCGCAAGCTGCGTGTCGGCGAGGTATTCCAGGCCGCCGGGATCGATGTGATTCCATCCGTGTATGCCAGCGCCGGGGCCTCCGGCGTGATCACGCGCGAAACCTTCGATTACATCGAATCGCTGTTTGTCCGCACGGTCAAAGAACATCTCCATGAGATCGACGGCATCTATCTGCATCTGCACGGCGCCAGCGAGGTGGAGGGGCTGGGCTCCGGGGATCATCACATTCTGGCCGCGATCCGCAGGCTGACCGGCCCGTATCTGCCGATCGCCGTAGCCTGTGATCCGCATGGCAACCTGTGCCAGGA
>ERZ1106941.2947-NODE-2947-length-11061-cov-43.615028_pt1 | contig 11061 bp, 10 predicted proteins | sample MGYA00403670_ERZ1106941 | MGnify/ENA primary metagenome ERZ1106941 (study PRJEB35170, sample SAMEA104062400) | human gut metagenome | biome: human gut; feature: human-associated habitat; material: faeces | place: Denmark | collected 2012-06-04 ... | reverse complement strand
TAGCGCGGGGTGTCAGATTTCATTTATAGGGTACGCCCTAAAACTATGCGCTTACGATTGTACCGGATCATCCATTTATGAATTACTGTGTGATTCTGATAATCGTTGAAGTAATCATTGCTGCTCTAATGCGGATCAAGTGGACCGGAAGGGCAGCTGCGCTTTGCTTCAGTGAGATTATGGTTGGCATCATCAGTATGTTTATTTTTGATGCAATGAAGCCGGATTCCATTGGCTATTGTGTGTTTATTACATTGGTTTATCTGGTTGGTAACCTTGTATTCCTTACTACTAATTCCAGTAAGTATGCAAGTGAAGAGAAACCAGTTCCTGCTGGAATCATTATTTCGACCCTGATGTATGCCATTGCGGCCTATTTCATACTTGCAATCCCAGCAGAGCTTTTATGGCAGAAGTACATTGAACAGACATTTCCATCTGCAGTAGTCGGATTTATGGTAGTTTACTGGGCTTTACGAATCGTGATCTGTGGAGGAATCCTTGTGAAAGGGATCATAAGAGCTAAGAAATCGTTATCAGATGATCAGATCGGTGAAAGGTGGGATATAGATGGAAGAGAAGAATCCTCATCCAAATCAGTATAAGGAACCACATTTTACGTGTGAGATCCATTATGGTCCGGATAGCGATAAGTACATCAGAGAATATCAGCAGATGAAAGCGGCATCATTTAGAGAACAACTGGAGAAGTTTAACCGGCAGGAATTATTGAAGTTAAGGACAATGTTGGAGGAGTACCATAAGGGATAAGAATAAAAACGGAGGAGAGTGACTAAAGTATGATAATCGAGACAGCATTAGTGGAACTAGCAAAAGCAGGGGGAACGGAACTATTTCTCTCATCGAGTGAAAGCCTACTGAAGAAGGTTAAAACAGCAAAAGATATAAAACAATTATTCATTAATACGGGTGAATTTTTTGTTGATTATGAAAATGATGCAGATCAATTATTTGATGATATGGCCAACGTGCTTTCAAAGGAGAATATGACAAAGCTGGCCAATGAATTGAAGGATGAACCAGGATATAAATTAAAGGATAGGCTACTCAATTCATTGATGGTAATCATGAAAGAATATGAAATCCCGCACGGCATGGCTCTGTCATATGCGAACGCAATTCTATTTGCAATTATGGGGCAACTTCCGGTGGTTGCACCAGACAAATATGATCGTGCATATCAAGCTGAATGGAAAGCAGAGCAGGAAGAAAGCTTTAAGGAGTTAGCAGAGAAATTTGAGAGATTAAGAAATGAACTTCAGATATATCAAAGTCGACATTTAGAGATATTATCAGCTGATGCGATTGATTTAGATATCAGGCGTCAAACTACTGATCCTAAGATAGGTTTTGACTTCTTTAATGTGGATGACGATACATTTAAGGAAGCACTTGAAAGTAAGAAAAATGATGAAGTTATAGCGATAAAAGCGCGATGCAAAGAAGAAGCTATCTATTGCACAATAAATGAATTATGGATGCAAGGAGAAAATCGTCCAATATTCATAGTGAAGAATGAAGAAGACTGGAAGAGCTTACTTCAGATAAAGGATGCTGGAAATATTTATATACCATGGTTTTATTCAGATCAAATTGTAGCCATTCCTAATAATACTAATATATTTGTATTTACTGAACGTGTTCCGTCATTTATTAAAGGGGAGATAAATTTACGCCCACGTACATACTCTACAATATCAGCATCTTTACAGAGAGCGGGGATGGGAATAAATGAAGCCAATAAATTAGTATCAGAGACTCATGGCCTATTTATACCGTTAAAGAAGAAATTGTTTAATGGAGCATATTTAAAAGAGCCTAGATGGTTAAATGGATTACATCGCAATATTAAGGAAACAGCATTATTGATAGGCCAATGGACAGATTGTGATGGTGACAAGGCAGTTATAGAATCCTTAAGTGGCATTAAGTATCAAGATTTTATTTCAGAGATAAAGGAATATGCTAGGGATGAAGATCCATTTATTCATATCGTAGATATCAATTCAACAAAGGAATATTATCTGGCAAGTGCTGAAAATGCATGGGATTATATTGATGTTGATAATGATAGTGAGATCTGGAATAAATTTAAGGATGTTCTTCTTGAAGTTATAAATGAGGCAGAAAAACTATTCACATATTCATCTCAAGAAAAGCTTGTTGCACAGTTTAAAGGAGAAAAATTCTTTTGGTCTGCAGTAATAAGAAAAGGGATGTTACGTAGTCTTATTATGAAGGCTTACTATAAAAAAGATAATAATTGCCAAGTTCAGTTAGATTCTTTAGTAAGCAAAATTTTGGGATATATCCAAACTTCAGAACAGTGGCATTATATTTCAAACTTTTTTGTTGATTTATGTGAGGTATCACCGAATAGTGTGCTTAATAAGCTAGAAGAAGAACAAATTAATCCTACGGGTCTAATGGAGCTGTTTGAAAATCAATCATCTGATTTCTTATTCGGCAGGAATGATTATATTGAGATTTTGTGGGGAGTTGAGGAGTTCCTTGTACAGAGAGAATACGCATCACGTGCATATTCATGGCTTCTATATCTTGATAATTTATCTTTTGAATACAAATCAAATTCACCAAAGGATATCTTTGGGAAATTACTATGCCCGTGGCATAATTTTTCAGCATTTAGCAAAAGTAATGACAAAATAGAGATTGCAGCTAAGGCATTAGCAAAAGATAAAAATGCATGGGGCCATATTTTTGGAGCACTACCAACAGGACATGCAAGTATTTTTGGCGACTTACATGCACCTAAATATAGAAATCATGTGGAAGAAGACACAATAACCAGAAAAGAGATGTATGACACCAATTTGGGATATATAGACCTTCTTTTAAAAGCAACTGATTTTAAACCCCAAAGGTGGAATGATCTGTTAAATATATATGATGAAGTTGAACCAGATATTCGAAAGAAGATTAAGGAAAAATTATTATTTGAAATTGCACAGATGGACGATGATGAAAGGCTGATAATCAAGAATAACATCAGAAGACTGGTTTATAAGCATCGATATTTTGCGTCAGCTGAATGGGCTATGGGCGAAGATTTGATTGGTGAGATGCTTGATATACTAGATTCAATAAACTTCACCCAACAAGAATATGATTTTGAATATCTATTTAGACCTTCGTATGATGGTATTATTCTGGATCCAGTTCCTTATGATGTGGATGACAAAAGAGATATAAACGAAAGCAAAACAAAAGATCTCCTTGTCAAAAAATTAAACGAGTTTAAAGAAAATAATTATAGCCTGGAATTATTATCAAAGCTCTGTGCGCAGGAGAAGTCTTCCTATCTAGGTCGAGTATTGTCGGATTATTGGGCTGATGATTTTTTTGATAAAAATGTATTCGCATCACTATATAAGTGCCAGAGTAAACATGAGATGGCAATAGAATACATTGAAGGATTGGCTCGCAGAGGAGTTGATGTATATACTAATGTAAACGAATTAAGTGAGTGCGTAGAGTTAGATGATGATTTTAGAATTATACTATTTAGAATCGAAGCTTTATATACAGATAAGAAACCATTAGTCGATAATGCTTCAGTAGAAATAAAACGTGCATTTTGGAAAGATTTTCGATGGTTTTCATCTAATAATATGGATTGGGCAGTGGCAGAGTGCCAGCAGTATGGAACAGTTAATACGTATTTGGATTTATTGTATAGATTCCATGAAAATCGAAATCTTACACCAGAGCAATTGCTTGAAAAAATGCAACGGATTGATGTGATGGAACGAGGAAGTAATAATTCGATGACGGATCATTATTTAAAAGAATTACTAAAGCCATTACAGGAGCAATGCATTGAAGATCGAGATAAATGTGCAAAGATAGCGCATATTGAGATTGCATTCTTTTATCTATTGGACTGGGAAGATATGAAGTGCTTTCAAAAGGAAATAAAGCACGATCCTGAAATGTATGCAGAAATGGTCTCAGTTATATTTAGACATGATGGTGATGATCCCGAAGAAAGAAAGACAGAAGAGTTTCGTAATTATGCGAAGGTAATACATAGGTTGTTTGATATGGCAAAGTTTTGTCCATGTGAAGAAAATGGCACTGTTAGTTATGATGAGATTAAGGTGTGGGTAGATAAATTGATACGAATACTTGATTCGAATCACCAAAAAGAAATGTTTGGATATGTGTTAGGAAGGTTGTTTGTATATGCACCTAAAGCAGCTGATGGTCATTATCCATGTGAAGCAGTGTGCCAGATTATAGAGGAATATGGGGATGAATCTTTACTGAGTGAATATAGATGTGAGTTGTTCAATAAAAGAGGAATATTTAGTCCTTCAGCAGGTAGGGCAGAGAAAGACATTGCAGAAGATTACAAAGATAATGCAGATTTTTTGAGCATTAAGTACCCGAAGACTGCTGATGTGTTTTTCAAAATGTCACAAAGATATGTATATGATTCTGACCTAGAAAGACGACGTGCCGAAAATGGATATTTTTAGAATTTAGTCTTTGAAATACAATTTGTAGAGGAAATGTAGAGGCTATGTAGATTGTAATGCATTTTAAAGGCTGATATTATTATCATAGACAAACGTGAACGAAATCACCGGAGTGGTGACGGACCTCACGTTTGTTTTTCTTTTGCAGAAGAATTGAATATGGACATTGTAGAGAGCGTCAGCTCGTAATTAGAAGATTGCGAGTCTGGCGCTTTTTTCATATCTGCAATTCCGGGTGACGATCCGGATTAACCAAATCAAAAACAGAAAGGAAAACAAAACTATGTATTATGAACAGTTCAAAGAATGAATCGAAGAGGATCTTCACCAGGCACTTGCTGATCATGGTATTGATGCAAACCTCAGTCAGCATCACGTTGAGAAGCTGAATGCTTCCTATGATGCAATTAGCGTCACTCCGGAGGGCAGTCACATCGGTGTGAATGCAAATCTCAGTGCCATGTTCGAGGCAATCGAGAATGGTCAGGATTACAACGAGGTAGTGTCCAGAGCATCTGAATTGATGTAGAAAATAGTGAGCATATTGACGCAGAGAGAACGAAGATGAATGTGTACTGGGATTGTTATCAGGGGTACAGCCTGCAGAATGATAAGGACGAGCGGGCGAGATTCACTTTTACGGAAATAGAAAAAGCATATTATGTTGAGAAATATTCAGACCATGTGGACGGTCAGAATGAGAGAAACCGGAAAGCAAGACACTATGACCGAGTAAAAACGATTGATGCTATTCTTGAAAATAATAAAACGTGTCCGGAAGAAACTTTATTACAGCTTGGAAACATGGATGGTGCGGTGTCTGCTGATGTGCTTGCACAGGTCAGTGCAGAATATTTCGAGGAATTTAACAGACGGTATGGTTCCCATGTTCATATACTGGACTGGGCTTTGCATCTTGATGAAGCAACACCACATATTCATGAACGGCATGTATTTGATGCTGTGAATCAGTATGGAGAATTATGTCCCCAACAGGATAAGGCATTGGAAGAACTTGGCTTTGAACTTCCGAAGCCGAATGAGAAAAAGGGAAAGTACAATAACCGGAAGATGGTTTTTGATGAAGAGTGCAGAAAACTATTTATCAGCATCTGTCAGAATCATGGACTGACGATTGATGTTGAGCCGGTGTATGGCGGTGCAAGCTATCTGGAGAAGCAGGATTTTATCATCATGAATCAGAAGAAACGCATTGAGGAAAAACAGGCTGTTCTTGATGGTCTTGTGATGAAGATAGAGGACGTAAACGCAGTCATTGAACGGTGCTTGTAGAGTGTGGAAAAATGCTGTTAAAGAACGGGTACAAAGTCAAAGTCCTGAACACCACTAACTTTAAAAAATCAATGCACTACAATCCTTTCGCTTATATCCGGAGTGAAAAGGACATTTTGAAACTCGTAAACACAATTATCTTAAACACCAAAGGAGAGAGACTGCAATCCGGTGAAGATTTCTGGGTGAAAGCCGAAAAGCTCTACTACACAGCCCATATCGGATATATCTGGTATGAGTGTGTGGAGGAAGAACAGAATTTTACCACCCTGCTTGACATGATCAATGCCAGTGAAGCAAGACAGAGCTGATGGAGGACCTCAGACGGGTAATGCCGCACATAAAGGACAGCGATATGGAGGAGCTTGCAGAGCAGGTGTTAGGAAAGCTCCAGAACATGAGCGATGAGGAATTTGCCGGGGTGGTATTGGAACCGGCAGAGGAAATATCGTAAGTGGTGCTGGTATTATTCGACACGAAATGATATAATATTTTCAGTCAGATTAGAGCAAGTAGGGATAGTCTTGCGGTTGTCCTTTCTGGAGACGGAAAGGAGGTCGGTATGGATACTTTAGAAGTGCTTACGCTTTTATTGGTTGTATTTGCAGCCTTGACATACATAGACAATAAACATAACCGCAAATAAACGGAAAGGCTATCCTCTACTCGCAATAGAGGATAGCCTGTAATCCGTTAATAAACTTAACGCTTTATAAGTTTCCGATTGTGCAACCGTTGGACACGCTAATATCCTTCGGTTTCTAACCTGATTATAAACCACTATTGCAGATTTTGCAAGAGGTTTAGGAAATAGGGGTGTCTTGCGCACCTCTATTTTTTTGCGCATTTACAGGTTTGGAGTATTCTTTTTTTTCAGCTGCTCCTGTGCAGCATCAGGCGGCGTGGTTCGTCCGAGATACTGATTAAGATTAGGGATACTTCCCTATGGAAATTTGTTCCGTTCAGTCGGCAGGCTGAATGTGAAAAATTTCGCCTGTGTCATGACACAGGCAGTGCTTGCTATGGTTGTTTTCGACACTCCCAAAGGGTGTGTCGGTGTTTGGAAAACTATAGTTTTGGTACAGAGGGAACAGGCAAGGTTAAGGATAGATAAAATTAATTCACACGATATTAAGCGAGAAATTTAGATTCGTTTATATACTTATTGAGCTATTCGGCATTACACAACATTACAATTACATTCCAAAGCATTATAATTGTTTCATTTAATGATAGATGCTAAAATAACTAATTTAAGAAAAGAGGTGGTCATGTGATTAACATTGCAATTTGTGATGATGAAAAATATATATCAGATAAAGTTAAAAAGCTGGCACTTGATTTTTTTCACAGAAAAAATGTAAAAATAAAAATTTCACAATTTGGGAGCGGCGAGGAATTACTAAGATACAACAAAAGTATAGATATTTTGTTTTTAGATATTCAAATGGATGGCATAGATGGTATGGAAACTGCAAGAAAGCTGCGTAGTCAGAATTATAAAGGTTACCTGATTTTTATAACTGTTTTAAAGGAAATGGTATTTCAGGCTTTTGAAGTGCAGGCATATGATTATCTGGTAAAACCAATTGAAGAAGAATATTTTGACAAAAAAATGGAGAGATTATTTGCTTCCATGCAAAATGCCAATGAAGCAAACTTGCTTGTTCAGAAAGGATACGAGAGCAATATTATTTCCTTTGATGACATCATTTTTTGTGAAATTATAGACAGAAAAATATATCTGCATTTAAAGTTGGGAGAAGTTGTTGATTACTATGACAGAATTGAAAATCTTGAAACAAAACTGGATGGGAGATTTTTCAAATGTCATAGAAGTTATTTAATTAATTTGAGCTATTTGAAAAGTTATAAAAATGGAATGGCATATATGATAAATGATCAGACGATACCGGTATCACGCTTACGGAGCAAAGAATTTTCAAGTGTTGTTTTGAAATATATGAAGGAACGGAGAGTGTGAAAGAATGGATGGATTAGATATTTTCAATGTATATGTTATGGGAAGCATTGAAATGTTGACAGTTTTTCATTTCTTTACCAGATTTCTTAAGAAAAAGGTAAAGTTTATTTATTATATATTGTTTGCTATTTTTGGAATTGCTGTTATTAGGATTTTTACGGATGGCAGTATTATGGAGTTATTGGTATATGTTCTGCTGTTGATGGCAGGTGGATTTTTTATATGTAAAACATATAATATATTTGTCGGTTTATATGCGGTTGTAATGATTGAAATAATGCACTTATGCTATGGAATTTCTAATTCGGTATCGTGTATTTTATCTCCATTTTTATTTTTGGAGAACCCTAAAGCAGTTAGCTTTTTCTTTATGATAATAAGTAGCATTATAGCTCTTGTTACATCTGTTTTGTGTTATCAGGTTATAAATAAATATTTTTTATATGATGAAACAGTTAGGACAAAATATGCTCTTATGATTTTAATACCGACTTTATTGATTTTTTTAGCGAGTGAATATATTAGTTTAAATATTTATGGAGATACCATTACGATAGAAGCAGATGGCAGTTTACCTAGCATAAGTCCATTTCCAATACTGTTTATACAGATATTAGGGATAGCCAGTCTGTTTTGTATCATGTTTTCTTACAAAAAATTGATGGAAAGTTTCAAATTAAGCAGAGAGTTATCACTGTTAGAATTGGAAAAACATTCTTTGAATCAGTATGTGGAGGAAGCAAAAATACGTTATGAGAAAACAAAATCATTTCGGCATGATGTGAAAAATCATATATCCATTGTCAAAGAATTGGTACAGAATGGGAATATAGATGCCGCATTGAAGTATATGAGTGATATGGAAAATTTAACAGCGGATATGTCATTTCCGGTAAGCACTAATAATCCTGTACTTGATATTCTGATTGGAAATAAATTGGGAATAGCTAAAAACAATCAGATAGTGGTGCAATGTTCATTTATTGCTTCATATCCATGTGGAATTGCTGATATTGACTTCTGTATTATTTTTTCTAATGCATTAGATAATGCTATTTCAGCCTGCAATCGAATGAACCATGACGAACAAAAATATATTCATGTAACGGGAAAAGTGCAGGGTGATTTTCTATTGATTGAAATAAGTAATAGTTACAGTGGGAGAGGGAGCCTTCGCAGCGGAACCGGACTTGCCAACATAAAAGCAGTTGCAGAAAAATATCATGGAGCTATGGAAGTAAGAACAGATGGAGAAAAATTTACTTTAAGTGTTCTTTTAATCATTCCGCAACAATCAGAAAGCATTTCACAACAAGTTTGTTAAAAACAGCTATATGAATGACGAATAGAAAATTGTAGGTATATTTAATTGTAACAAAGTAAAGGAGGACGATTTATGTCAATGGAAATAAGCGGTAATTATAAGGATTACAAAAATGAGTATTTAGAAAGGGCACAGACAGAGCAGGATAAAGTAAAAAGAACTTCACAAGAGCAGAGGGCGGAAGATAAAAGTGAAGGGGTTCCAATTCCAAAGGACGAGTATATCAGCAGTGAAAAATCCAGCAGCAAGCCCAGTGGTCTGTATCGTTTAGGACAGGATGAAAATGGTAATCCAAAAGTGATGCATGATGATCCTAAGAGAGCGGCAAAGGCGAAAGATGTTCAACCAAAGGAGGAGCCAGCGAAACAGGCAGAGAAATGTACGACAAATACAGATAATGTTGACAGAGAGATTGAGAAGCTCAAAGAGGAAAAGAAACAGCTTGAACAGCAGATAAAGGCTGCGGCGGGAGACAAAGAAAAGGCTAAGGTATTGGAGAAAAAGCTGGCTCAGATTGAGGGGCAGTTAAGCCAGAAAGATAATGATACATACAGGAGACAGAATGCAGTAATTTCTTAAACAAATTATGTATATGAGGGAGTGAATAAGAGGGAAAGGCTTTATTCACTCCTTTTGCAAAAGGAAAGAAATTCAGATTAAGGTTTAGCGAAATAGATAAGAGTGAGCAGACTTATAATTTAGCAGCTTATCTGATTGCCCAGCTCGGAAAGAATTTTAATGATAAGGCAAAAGGAAGAATAACAGGACAGGAGTTGCTCGAAGCAGCAATCAGGCAAACACAGATTTTACAGTATCAGGTTGGTGGTATGGTAGCATTTGTGGAAGCAGAGAATAAAGAAAAATTGCTTTCTTTTTATGAAAATTATGGTTTTAAACGATTTGCTACTTTTTCTTTTATTAGGGCAGTCCATTGTGGGCTGCCTTTTGTCATGCAAAAATGGAGGTAATCTATGGCAGATAATCAAACAGAGAAACAAAAAGTACAGGAACTTACAGACAACTTTTAAAGGAATGGAGAAGAGCTTGGACAGAGAAAGTGAACGAAAAATTCCGGGAATGTCACATGGCAGCAAGAATTGATCACCGCTCTTACAAAGAGCAGGGAATTGATCTGATTCCGACGATCCATGAAGGGTATGAAGTCCGGGCAATGGAGAAAAAGGGAATTAAAACTGTGATTGGGGAACTGAACCGAGCTATCCGGCAGTTCAACCAGATGTTTATTTCTCTGAAAGAATCCATTCAGTGGATGAAGACAGCGTATGAGGAAATGAAGGACGAACTGGATCGCAGGCAGAATCCGACACTTTTGGAAAGCTTGCAAGATTATTATGATAAGAAAACGCAGGGCAGACCACTGCTCCCAAATTTCTATGCGGAGATGAAACGGAGAGGGAAGAATCTCTCCAACTTACAGGAGTTTGCAAAGTCTATCAATTATCTTCAGACACATCAGATAGAGACAATGGATGACTTGAAGGAACGGATTGATGAACTGAATGGTGTTGTATCAGTCAGTAAAAAAGAGATTTCCGAAAAGCGAGATCAGTTAAAGAAACTGGAAAATCTACAAAAGATGGCAGAAGTAATAAAGATAAACCAGCCATTGATTGATGAATATAACCGTTTCTATTTTCAGAAAAGAAGGGAGAAATATTACCAGCAGCATAAGAAAGAAATCAATTACTATCGCAAATGTGAACGGGAGCTGAAACAGCATCTGGATAAAAATGGAAAAGTGCCAACTGCCAGATGGAAACGGGAAAAAGAAGAACTCCGGACAGCGATCGAAGAGCTGAAAGCAGATAAGCAGCCATATCAAGATGAGTTGGCTTTTGTGAAAAAAGTACAGACCTGTGCAGATATTGCCAGACGTGACCGGGAAATGGCAGAAGCAGATACTTCCGGGCGTTCAG
>ERZ1106941.2946-NODE-2946-length-11064-cov-2.908711_pt1 | contig 11064 bp, 9 predicted proteins | sample MGYA00403670_ERZ1106941 | MGnify/ENA primary metagenome ERZ1106941 (study PRJEB35170, sample SAMEA104062400) | human gut metagenome | biome: human gut; feature: human-associated habitat; material: faeces | place: Denmark | collected 2012-06-04 ... | reverse complement strand
GAACTATGTAGTTGTCGATGCACCCCCGGTAGGTCTGGTGAGAGGACGGGCGCACTCTTTTGCATAGTTCTCGAACCACTCGTTCATCCATTCCCCCACTGCGTATTTCTTCGATTTCACCGTGTTAATATCCCTTTCCATTTCTATGGCTTCTTTCAGCTTTGCCTTGGCCTCCGCCTGGGTCCGGCCCAGAACATTTTTGTAAATTGTCTTTTCTGTCTCTGGGGCACGGCCCTCTGTGTACTGTTCCTCCACCAGCCGTCCTTTCGTTTTCGGAGGTTTCCCTCCCCGTTGGCTCTACGTTTTGCCATGGCTTATTACCTCCTTTGCAGCAACACAACATACCGCAGAAGAGGAGAAATAGCTAGGCCAACGACGCAGAGTTAACAGAACATTATCATTTGCCTTTTCTTTGTTACAACGTATCATTTCCCGTCCAGCGCAAAAGACCCTATCTTTGTTTTATGTGGCGCAGGATTTGCGTACCCCGGCGTGGAAGGATGTCCCCAGCCCAAACGCCCCCACAGCGGCGGTCAAAAAGGCTGGAACCAGCTGGTAACACTGCCTTTCTCAATACTACCGACCACCTAAAACTTCGAACTCCGCCTTCAGCGACCACCTAAGCTTGGTCTGAGCCGAAATCCCGCAACCCCTTGGCACGCCCCGCACTGCGGGGCGTTGTGATTGGGCCGGCGGCGGTTCACCGACGTCGGTCCTTTATCCTAGTACTAAAATCGAACGCCTCCGGAGAACCCAGAATCGGGCCCCCGGAGGCCTTTTCTCTCTGGAATTCATGCTACTCTGGGAGGGCAGATTTTCCGTGACACTCCCGCCCAGGAACCACTTGCCCACACGCGGCCCAACGCCGCCAAAATCCCGTTTCAGGGGGCCCTGCCCCACCCCTGCCCCGAAACCGGCACACAGGGGTGACACGGCCGTGACGGCGGTCGCTCCCTGGCTTGTCCCTCTCTGCACTTTGCCGCACGCTGTGCGCTTCTCCCGAGAAGTGGGTGCGGGTTTCCGCCCGCAAAAGGCGTTTGGCAGGCACTTACGGCAGTTCGCCTCCACCTCAGAATGGGCAAAATCTCTCCGAAAGGAAATTAACGATTGACAACGAATAAAATGGGGAATACAATCAAGTTGCTACAAATAAAATAGCGAACGCACAGGTGCGTCTCCCCTCCGGGTGGAGACGGAAAAGGGAAGCCGGGTGAAACTCCCGCACAGGGCCGCTGCTGTAATTGCGGAGTCCCGCCAAAAATGCCACTGGCAGGTAATGCCGGGAAGGCTGGCGTGGACGGAGACGCATGAGTCAGAAAACCTGCCTGCTGCGTGCACAGGACATGCTCTTCGGATCTCAGGAGCCAGTGTGCGGCAGAGGAATATCCCCCGTAGGCGGGGGATGAACTGTTTGCAGGAAAACCGGGATCGGAGCACGCTCCGACCCCGGTTTTTTGCGTTCATCTTCCCGATACAGAAAGGCGGTCATGCGCAAATGGAACGATACGAATACCCCTTCTCAGCCCTGGTGGGGCAGGAAAAGCTGAAAACCGCGCTGCTGCTCAACCTGGTGGAGCCCCGCCTGGGCGGCGTGCTGATCCAGGGGGAGAAAGGAACGGCCAAGTCCACGGCGGTGCGCGGTTTGGCAGAGCTGATGGACGAGGTGGAGGTGGCGGAGGGGTGCCCCTTCCACTGCCGGATGGATGGTGAGGCGCTGTGCGACGAGTGCCGGTCCAGCCCGGCCCGCCGCGCCGTTCCCTACCGCCGCCGAGTGGTGGAGCTCCCCGTAAGCGCCACCGAGGACCGGGTGGTGGGCACCCTGGATCTGGAGCGGGCGCTGAAGGAGGGCGTCCGCGCCTTTGAGCCCGGCCTGCTGGCCCAGGCCAATGGAAATATCCTCTACGTGGACGAGATCAACCTGCTGGAGGATCACATTGTGGACGTGCTGCTGGACTCCGCCGCCATGGGGGTCAACACCGTGGAGCGGGAGGGGATCTCCTACAGCCATCCGGCCCGCTTCATCCTGGTGGGCACCATGAACCCGGAGGAGGGGGATCTGCGGCCCCAGCTGCTGGATCGCTTCGGCCTGATGGTGGAGGTGCACGGCGAACAGGAGGCGGAGGCCCGCAAGGAGGTGGTGCGCCGCCGCCTGGCCTTTGAGGAAAACCCCGCCGCCTTCTGCGCCCGCTGGGCGCCGGAGCAGGAGGCCCTCCGGCGTCGGATCGGGTCGGCCCAGGCCCTGCTGCCCCAGGTGTCCCTGCCCGAGCCCCTGTTCGATACCGTGGCCCGGGTGTGCACCGCTCTCCAGGTGGACGGCCACCGGGCGGACATCACCATGCTCAAGACGGCACGGGCTCTGGCGGCTCTGGAGGGCCGGACGGAGGCCGGAATGGAGGAGCTGCGGCGGGCGGCGGAACTGGCCCTGCCCCACCGCCTGCGCCGGGCCCCGTTTGAGCAGGCTGGAGATGCCGGCATCGACTGGGAGGCGCTGTTCTATGGATAGGCCCCTGTATCCTTTCACCGCCGTGGTGGGGCAGGAGCGGGCAAAGCAGGCCCTCCTCTGCCTGGCGGTGGAGCCCCGCATCGGCGGGGTGCTGCTGTGCGGGGAAAAGGGGACGGCCAAGTCCACTCTGGTGCGGGCCCTGGGCGGCCTGGACGGAGTGCGCCTGCTGGAGCTGCCGGTAAGCGCCACGGAGGACATGCTGCTGGGCGGTGTGGAGCTGGAGGCGGCGGTGCGCACCGGCTGCAGAACCTTCCAGCCCGGTTTGCTGGCCCGGGCCGACGGGGCGGTGCTCTATGCCGACGAGGTAAATCTGCTCCCCTCCGCCCTGACCGCCGCCCTGCTGGACACGCTGGAGACCGGAGTGTGCCGGGTGGAGCGGGACGGCATCTCCCACACCTGCCCCGCCCGCTTCGCCCTGGTGGGCACCATGAATCCGGAGGAGGGGACGCTCCGCCCCCAGCTGCTGGACCGCTTCGGCCTCTATGTGGCGGTAACGGGGGAGCGGGAGCCGGAGGCCCGGAAAGAGGTGGTGCGCCGCCGCTTGGCCTTTGAGGAAAACCCCGCCGCCTTTCGCGCCCAGTGGGCCCGGCGGGAGGAGCGGCTGGCCGGGCAGCTGGCCGCCGCCCGCGCCCTGCTGCCCCAGGTGGACGTGGGGGAGGCGGAGGAGCAGGCCGCCTGCCTGCTGGCCCGGCAGGCCAACGCCGCCGGGCACCGGGCGGAGCTGGCCATCCTGCACACCGCCCGCGCCCTGGCCGCCTTGGCCGGGCGCACTTACATCAACTTGGAGGATCTCCACACGGCGGCGGAGCTGGCCCTGCCCCACCGCAGGCGGGAGGGAAGCGAAGGCCCGCCCCCGCGACAGGAGAGAGGGGAGGAGCCCCCTCGGGGATCTGGAGCGGACGGACAGGCCGGGGGCGGGGATGGACCGGCGGACGAGTCCCACCCCGCCGACGGGCCGCCGCAGGAGGGGGTTCAGGCCCCCGCGCCACCCACGGAGCAGGGGCCGTCCCGAGAGCGGTTGGAGCAGGGGGAGAACCTCTACGAGGTGAGAGCCCTGCTCACCACCCGGGCCGACCGCCTGGCCCGCCGGGGCAGCGGGCGGCGCAGCAAGACCCGCTCCGCCACCCGGCGGGGGCGGGCCGTGGGCGACCGCATCCCCCGGGGGAAGGCGGAAGATCTGGCGGTGGGCGCCACGCTGCGGGCCGCCGCCCCCTATCAGTGGAGCCGGGGCGGCGGGCAGTCCGGCCTGGTCATCCTGCCCCCCGACCTGCGGGTGAAGGTGCGGGAAAGCCGCGTGGGTGCGGACATCGTGTTCGCCGTGGACGCCAGCGGCTCCATGGGTGCGGCCAGGCGGATGAAGGAGGTCAAGGAGGCGGTGCTCTCCATGCTGATGGACTCCTACCAGAAGCGGGATCAGGTGGGGCTGGTGGCCTTCCGGGGCGGGGAGGCCGCCGCTGTGCTGGAGCTCACCCGCAGCGTGGAGCTGGCCCAGCGGGAGCTCCAGGCCCTCCCCACCGGCGGGCGGACCCCGCTGGCCGCTGGGCTAGAGGAGGCCCGCCGCATGCTGGAGCGGCAGCGCCGCCGGGTGCGGGATTCCCTGCCCCTGCTGGTGCTCATCACCGACGGCCGGGCCAATTTCAGCCGGGGCGGCGACCCGGTGGAGGAGGCCCTGCGGGCCGCCCGGCGGGTGGCGGAGGCCCACATCCCAGCGGTGGTGATCGACACCGAGCGGCAGTTTGTCTCTCTGGGGCTGGCGGCTCAGGTGGCCCAGGTGATGGGTGCGCCCTGCTACCGGGTGGAGGAGCTGCGGGCCAGGCCGCTGGCCCAGCTGGTGCGCGGCCACAGCCCGGCGGCGGGTTAAGGAGGCGTCTATGGTAAAGCTGCTTTTCGTGCTCATGAATGAATACCGGCTCTGGGCCCTGCCTCAGGCCCTGGCCGCCCTGGAGCGGGCCCACAGCGGGCTCCAGGCCCGGTTCTCCCCGGCCCTCAACCGCCGGGCGGGGGAGCTGCTGGCGGAGCTCACCGGCGGGAAATACGACAAGGTGGCCCTTACCCAGCAGTTTGAGGCCCTGGCGGAGGAGCGCGACGGCCTCCAGCCCCGGCGGGCGCTGACCCTCTCCCAGGGTACCGCCGACCAGCTCTACCTGGCGGTGCGTCTGGCGGTGTGTGAGCTGGTGCTCCCTGCGGAGGAGCCCTGTCCTCTGGTGCTGGACGACGCCCTGGCCAACTTCGATGACGGCCGCTGCGCCCTGGCCCTGGAGGCCCTGGCCCGGCTGGGAGAGGAGCGGCAGATCCTCCTGTTCACCTGCCACAGCCGGGAGGCGCGGCTGGCGGAGGGCCGGGAGGGGGCCGCCGTTCTGCGCTTGCAATCGTGAGCAGGGCGGGGTATAATAGAACGATCTTTTTTCCCATTCGGATGGAGCTGATACCTTTGGCAAAGAAGCAAACACAAGACGGGGAGGAGCAGGAGGAGCTCTCCAGCGGCGACTCCCTCAAGCTGGATCTCTACTTCTGGCTCCAGGCCCTGGTGCTGGCCCTGGTGGCGCTGATCCTTCTCTTCACCTTCGTGGGGCGCATCATCGGCGTGGACGGCAGCTCCATGTATCCCACGCTGCACCACGGGGACATGCTGCTGCTCCAGAGCGTCGGCTATGAGCCCAAGCAGGGGGATGTGGTGGTGCTCACCAAGGCCTTCCGCGATGTGGACGGGCCCATCGTCAAGCGGGTCATCGCCGTGGGCGGACAGACGGTGGACATCGACTACGACGCGGGCACCGTCGCAGTGGACGGACAGGTGCTGGACGAGCCCTACATCCATGAGGCCATGCTGTGTCCCACCTATGAGAACCAGACCCATATTGAGGTGCCGGAGGGCTCCATCTTCGTCATGGGCGACAACCGCAACCACTCCAGTGACAGCCGGGACGTGACCCTGGGCACCGTGGACGAGCGGTATGTGCTGGGGCGGGCGGTGTGCGTCCTGCTGCCCTTCCAAAACTTCGGCATGATCCCCGAAGGGGAGCAGACCAGATAGCATGCAAAACGCGGGCCGCGTATCCAAGAGATACGCGGCCCGCGTTTTAATTCAGGACAGGCGGAAACGCTCCAGCTTCTGATAGAGGGCGGTGCGGGAGATGCCCAGCACCCGGGCGGCCAGCGCCCGGTTGCCCCCGGCATAGGCCAGGGCCTGCTCCAGGGCGGCGCGCTCCTGGTCGGCCAGGGTGGGGGGCGCGGAGGCGGGGCCGGACGGCGACGCCGTCCCCGCCAGGGGGTCGGTGACGCCGAAGGCCTCGTTGTAGCTGCGCTGGCCGATGGTCAGCTCGTCCACCACGTGCCGTCCGGTGATCTGCACCCCGTCGTAGAACACCAGCCAGCGGCCCACCAGATTCTTGAGCTGGCGGACGTTACCCGGCCAGGTGTACCGCTGAAGGTACTCCATGGCCTGGGAGGTGAGGCGGAGCCGCCCGCCCTTTTGGGCGCAGAGGCGGTCGATGAGCAGGGGAATGTCCTCCGGCCGGGCCCGCAGGGGCGGCAGGTAGAGTTCGATGGTGGACAGGCGGTAGTAGAGATCCGCCCGGAAAGCCCGCCGCTCGCTCATGGCCAGCAGGTTTTGGTTGGTCGAGGCGATGATCCCCGCACGCAGGGGGATGATCTCACGACCGCCCACCCGCTCAAACTCCCGGGACTCCAGCACCCGCAGCAGCTTGGACTGCATCTGCAGATCCATGTCCCCGATCTCGTCCAGCAGGATATCCCCGTCCCCCGCCAGTTGAAACTTGCCCATCCGGGCCTCGGTGGCGCCGGTGAAAGCCCCCTTCTCGTGGCCGAAGAGTTCGGATTCCAGGAGCTGCTCTGGGATGGCGGTACAGTTGATGGTCACATAGGGGAGGGGGCGGCCCCCGTGGCGCTCGGCATGGATGCCGCTGGCGATGATCTCCTTGCCGGTGCCGGTCTCCCCCAGAATGAGTACGCTCTCACCGCTGTGAGCGGCTTTCCGGGCCTTGTCCAGCAGGTCGGCCACCCGGGGGCTCTCCCCTACAAAATCCTCCAGGCGGTAGCCGCTGTCCACCCGGGCCAGATCCTGGTAGAGGCCCCGGAAGCCGGCGGCCTGGTCGCTGAGCTGGGAGAGCACCTTTTTCAACCGGCCCAGGTTGCGCACCGTGATGGTGCCCACCACGCCGATGACCCGCTCCCCGTCCAGGACGGGAAACAGGCTGGAGATACAGGGCCGGCCATGGAGCTCCAGAAAGAGATCGGGCCGGGGTTGGCCGGTGCGCAGCACCTCCTCGAAGGGGGAGAGCTGGTCCAGCACTGAGATATGCTGCCCCACCACCGCTGCCCGCTGAGACGGGTCGGGGAAGGAGCTGGCGCTGATGTAGAGGATGCGGCAGTCGGTGTCCACCAGAATGGCGGTGTCGAACAGGCTGTCCAGCATCCGGTCCAGGACGCCGCCCCGGGTGTGCAGCTCCTGGCGGCTGATGTGCAGAGTCTGCATGTCCTCACCACCTGTTCATAATCTGACCACTATTATACAATATGTACGGAAAAAAGACAAGACAGCCGGGCGGAATGGGGGGAGAAGGAGGGCAGAAGTCCCCTGTGGGGCGGGGGTTCCGGGCCGTGCGGCGCATTTGGCACGGGGATTGCTTATGAAAATAGACGTGAATACAAAACACAGAAGGAGTGTTTATCATGAGCAAGAGACCCGAACTGACCGCTGCTGAGCGCGCCCTGCCCTACGCTAAGTTTTACGACCTGCCTATCACCCCCATTCCGGAGGAGAAGCTGGCCGTGCTGGCGGCTGGCCCCATCGATCCCAGCCTGGCGCTGAAGATCGAGGACCGCAACGACCTGTTCAAGCCCGGCTATCTGCCCTGCGAGATCGGCTACTGCGTCATGCCCAACGGCACCGGCTTCCTGGCCAACCGCACCGAGATGCCCGGCGTGACTCCTGAGATGTTCGAGTGGTGGTTCGCCTGGCACAGCCTGGAGGATCTCCGCTACCGCATCTGGGACCCGGAGGATCACTACTATGCCCGCCAGCAGATGCGGGAGAAGACCCTGGACCAGAGCCTGCCCATGCGGGAGCGCACCTGGGGCACCGTCCACCATGTGCTGGAGGATATCGGCCCCGGCCCCGACGAGCTGGTTTTGGAGTTCCGCTATCCCCACGAGCTGGGCTATGAGGAGGAGAAGGTGGGCACCGACGCCTGCGCCGCCCTCATCTGCGCCAACGGCCACGGCCCCGTCCCCGGCCAGGGCGTGGCGGCCATCATGACCCACTTCGTCCGCGAGATCCCCGGCGGCATCGAGCTGCGCTCCCGCTTCTGGATCGGCTACGGCCTGGTGGACGGCAGGCTGGTCAAGCTGGTGCCCGACGGCGTGTCCGTCCCGGAGGAGGTACCCATGGGCCTGTTCGCCCACAACCTGAAGGAGTTCGGCCACCTGGCCGCCATCCTGCCTCAGGTCTACGCCGAGAACAAGGACAACTGGTAAGGAGGAGCCGTCATGTGCAAGAAGAGCAAATTCCCTCTGGTATTTAACATTTTCCTGGCCTTCTTCATCACTTTGGTGGTGACCATCTTCGTCAAGGCCGGCGAGGGCGCGCTCACCCCGGAGAGCTTTATCATCGGTATGATTCAGGGCTTCTGCCTCAACATGACCCTGGAGACCATCATCGATCTGCCCGCCATGGGCAACAAGTTCGTCCGCGCCTTGGGCGTCAAGAAGATGGAAGGCCCCGCCGCCTACTTCCTGCGCCTGCTGGCCATCGTGTTCGTGATTGTGCTGCTCATGAGCTTCCTGCTGATGTTCTGCGAGATCGGCTTCGCCATGGGCGCGGGCTTCTTCGGCTTCTGGATCACCAAGGTGCCCGCCATCTTTGTGGTGGCCTACATCACCGCCGCCATCGTCTTCATCCCCTCCATGAAGGCGACTGCCGTCATCTGTTCCAGGGAGGACTGAATCGGATGACACAGGAGGATGTCTATAAACCCTCCTGCCGTCGAAAGGACCTTTTCGATAGGCGGTAAAACATACCCCCGCGTGCTATGGCACGCGGGGGTATGTTTTACCCGGTGGCGGCATCCCGGCGGGAGAGCCGCCGTACGGCCAGCAGAGAGAAGAGCAGAAGGTAGAACCCGCAGCCCGCCAGAAAGGAGGGGAGGGGCAGGGCCATCTGGGGGTTGTTGGCCCGCATACCCAGGCAGAGCAGGGAGTAGGGAAAGGCGGCGCCGAAGCCCTGGCTGGTAAGGAGCAGGCCGAAGATTCCACCCACCAGGGCGATGGCTACCGGCGGGGCGAAGGCGCGGATGGCCAGACTGAGGTAGAGCTGTACGGCGCACACCGCCGTACAGCCCAGGGCGCCGAAGGCCAGCCAGCCGGGCAGCTCCGGGGGCAGGGGGGCGGAGATACCTGCCAGCCTGCCGCTGAGGAGAAAGAGCAGGCCGATGAGGGCCATGGCCAGGGCGGACACCCCCACGTCCAGCAGCAGCTTGCCCAGGTAGAGCGCACGCACTGGCACCGGGGCGGTGAGGGCAGCGTTCCAGTTGTGGTCGGCGTGCTCCAGCCGCCACTGCCAGGCGCAGAACACGCCGAACTGGGCGGGGAGGAAGAACATGGAGGCAAACAGGGTGTGCTGGGTCCACAGGCTGTACCAGCCGGCGTCCAGCACCTCCAGGTTGCCCAGGTAGTTGAAGGTGCCCAGCACCGCGGGAAAGAGGGGGAGCACCAGGAAGGCCAGCCACACCGGGGCGCGGCGGCACTTCATCAGCTCCGCCCGGAGACAGCGCAGTACCATGCCTCATACCTCCTTTCGGACGAACAGAGTCCGTCCCACAGTGAGAAAGAGGGCCGCCCACAGGCACAGGAGGGCCAGATCCAGGGGCTCCGGCCGCCGCCAAAAGAAAGCGGTCCAGCGGGTGGCCTCATCCCATTCCATCCGCACCAGAGAGAGCAGGCCGTAATACCCCCAGGGGACGCACCGCTGTACCCACACGGGGAAGAGCAGGGCCATGAGTCCCACGAAGCTGCCGAAGATGCCGCATACCAGAGCCACGGCCTGGTTGGCGAAGCGGAGGGACAGCCCCTGCTGGAGGGCGTAGAGGGTCATGGACACCGCCCAGGACAGGGCGGTAAAAACCACGAACCGCCCCCAGGGCGTCCCGCCGGGGAAGCCCATGGCAAGGCCCAGGGCCAGAAAGAGGGCGCCGCGCGCCAGGAGCAGGCCGGCCAGCACCAGGGCGCCCCAGGCCAGCTTGGCGGCGTAGAGACGACCGGGGGTGACGGCAGTCTCCAGCAGCTTGAGGGTATGCCCCCTGTGCTCCAGCTCACAGCTCCGGCTGGCAATCACCGCCACGCCGATAGGGAGCATAATGGCGTCCACCATTGCCAGGTTGTAGAGCAGAAGCATCCACCCCTGAGCCAGCGCCTCCGCATCCTGCCGGGTCAGGTAGGCCCCGAACCACAGGAGCTGGGCGGCCAGCAGGCCGGCGCAGACCAGGGTGAGCTTGCGCCGGCGGCACTTGCAGAACTCCAGGGCCAGCAGCTTCACAGGCTCTCCTCCCTTCCGGTGAGCTCCAGAAAGAGGTCTTCCAGGCTCTTCTGCCGCTCCTCCATGCGCAGAAGATCCACCCGGTGGGAGGCCAGAAAGCGGGAGAGACTGGCTGCATCGGCGTCGGAGAGCAGGGGAAGGGTGAGCCAGCCGTCCTCCAGGGTGCAGGGGACACGGTTCTCCCCCAGCAGGCGGGCCGCCCCGGCGTTGTCGGTGGTGCGCAGGGCCAGGCGGGGGCAACTGCGGGCGTGGAGCGCGGACAGGGTGTCCTGAAACACCAGCCTCCCCTCCCGGATGATGCCCACGTGGTCGGCCATCTGGTCGATCTCGCTGAGCAGGTGGCTGGACACCACCACCGTCATGCCGAACCGGCCGGGCAGGGAGCGGATGAGCTCCCGCATCTCTTGGATGCCCGCCGGATCCAGGCCGTTGGTGGGCTCGTCCAGGATCAGCAGCCTGGGGAAGCCCAGCAGGGCGGCGGCTAGGCCCAGCCGCTGCTTCATGCCCAGGGAGTAGTGGGCCGTCCGCTTGCCCTTCTGGCCGTCCAGCCGGACGATGCGCAGCACCTCCCCGATGTCCCGCTCCGGCGCCCCGCGCAGGGTTTGGACGATGTGCAGGTTCTCCGCGCCGGTCAGGTGGCCGTAGTAGCTGGGGCTCTCTATCAGGCTGCCTACCTGCCGCAGCACGGCCAGGCGGCTGGCGGGCTCCACGGGCCGGCCCAGCACCCGGATGCTGCCCTGGGTGGGGCGCACCAGCCCCAGGATCATCTTCAGGGTGGTGGACTTCCCCGCCCCGTTTTTGCCGACGAGCCCGACTCGATCCTCGTTGCCCAGGTACAGCTCGGGATGATGCAGCATGCGCTCCGGGCCGAGCGGTATGCTGCCTGCGGGGAGGCGGGCGAGCACCTTGCGGGGCGCGGGCGCGGCGTCCAGCTCCAGGGAGCCGCGGCGCTCCTTCTTCGCATCGAGCGCCTCGAGGCGTTTCTCGGCCACGCCTATGCGCTTGTCCA
>ERZ1106941.2945-NODE-2945-length-11068-cov-4.945610_pt1 | contig 11068 bp, 10 predicted proteins | sample MGYA00403670_ERZ1106941 | MGnify/ENA primary metagenome ERZ1106941 (study PRJEB35170, sample SAMEA104062400) | human gut metagenome | biome: human gut; feature: human-associated habitat; material: faeces | place: Denmark | collected 2012-06-04 ... | reverse complement strand
AAGAAGGTGGTTTTTTCAGATCCGAGTTGGAATAAAATCGGTGAAAATATTCCTGAGGAAGATAGAAAAAAAATAGGGGCAGAAATACAAGATTTATTTTGGTCACAATTTGATACTGCATTTCTAAACTTAACTAAACTTCTCGAAACCATAAAAAGAGACCCTCAGCAAATTGTTTATACAAAAGAAAGTATCAATCAAACGCTTCGAAAAGAATTTGCGGGACAGATTCAGCCGGTTAGAGGGCAGAACGGTTCATCTATCATTTCACTGACAGATGGAGATAAAGTTTATTTTTCTCTTACGATTGAAAATAATAATCTGGTAGATGAAAATAACAATAAATTTATGGCTGGCCAATACAAGAAAGTGTATTTGGTGGATGATCCATTTATTTTAGATAATTTAGAGAGAGATCAAAAACTGAATCAGTTATTTGCTTTCGACAGCGAGGAAAGTTTTCTTAATTCAGGACATATTTTATCTCATAATGATAAATTGCGATTGACATTGACACAAAATAAACAGCAGTCAATTTTTGAACAGACCATATTAAACGACAAACTAAAAAACATTCGCAAGAAAATTGATGAGATTCTTCCGGGAACCTTTGATTTGTCCTCAGAAGGCCGTTATTATGTTCAGAATGGAATGAAATTACAGGTGTCAAACCTAGCAACTGGATCAAAAATGTTCTCTATTATAAAAATTTTGTTGGACAAAGGAGAACTTGATGAGTCTACAATGTTGATTTTGGATGAGCCAGAAGCCCATCTTCATCCAAAGTGGCAAAATGCTTTTGCAGAAGTAATTGCACTGTTAGTGAAAGAACTTGGCGTGAATGTATTGTTGACAACTCATAGCCCCAATTTTGTATTAGCACTAGATGCCTATATGCGTAAATACAAATTGGAAGAGAAGAGCAACTTTTATCAGACTGAGATACTAGAAGATGGGTTTGTTCAGTATAATTGCATGGATGATGATATGGGAAAGATCTATGAAGATTTTCTTAAATACCTTTCTGAGGTCAAAATGCTTCGCAATTATTATATGCATCATGATGAAGAGGATACAGATAGTGAGGCAGATGGGGAAGATGAAGAGGAATAAGTATGGCAGCACAAGATGTTAAAAATTACGCAGATGAAAACTGGAATCAATATTTGGAGAGCATAACCGAACTGTCAAAAGAACAAAAAAATGGGAATGCATTGGTAACATCCGATAGGCAGATGTATAATTTTGATAAGATAACAAAGAAAATTTACGCAAAAAGATCAAATGGTGTGCCAACGTCTGCAGATGCATTAGCGTTTTCAAAAAAGCATATTCAATTTGTCGAATTCAAATCGGGTTTTAAAAAGAAAATCACGAAGAATACGATGGACAAGGAAAAAGCTAAATGCGATAAGACAAATGCATTTTGTAATGATTACTGGAATCTATTCTTTAAAAATCAAGAGACAGAGACCATAGGATTGATAAATTCTCTTCAGATGAAGGCGGCAGACAGCTATATGACATTGGAAAAGCAGATTCTTCCAATGTGTCAAAGTGATATAGACCGCGTACTGGTTGATTTGTGGGTCATAATTGATGAGGATGAAATAGACTATATGGAAGATACATTGGCAGATTTGGCAGGAAAGCCAACTTCAAAAGACAATATATTCAAAAAAGTTGAAAGCGCATTATCTCGTTTTCTTAGGCAAAAAGATGCAAATGGAAATCAGTACTATTATGAGAGTATTCATGTGCAGTCAGCTAGAGATTATGAGAATTATTTGAAAAATTTGTTACAGAAATAAAATAGAATCAACAGCTTATGAAATAAAATTACAAGAACTAAAATAGTTAAAAAAGATGCTTGCCAATCATCCCAAATTGTGCTATACTTTAGTACTTGAAAGCGCCAACGCGCAAAAGCAAGACTAAAAAGGTAAAGTAAGGTCAGAGTGTAAGGTAAAATTAAGCACTCAATCAGACCCAAAAAGGAGACCACCACTATGAATATGGAATTTTACAGAAAGCTTCCGACTCCAAAGGAGTTAAAGGAAGAATTTCCTGCCAGCGATAAAATCCAGAAAATCAAAGCAGAAAGAGACGCAGAGATCCGCGCCATCTTCGAAGGCAAAAACGATAAGCTGTTGCTTGTCATTGGACCATGCTCCGCTGACAGAGAAGATGCCGTATTAGAATATATTGGACGCTTAGTAAACGTACAGGAAAAGGTAAAGGATAAGATCTTTATTATCCCACGTATCTACACAAACAAGCCGCGTACAGTAGGTACAGGCTACAAGGGTATGCTTCATCAGCCAGACCCGGAGAAAAAGGAAGATATGCTAAAGGGCATCATCTCAATCCGAGAGCTGCATAAGCGTGCAATCGAAGAGACAGGCTTTACATGTGCAGACGAAATGCTTTACCCGGAAAACCATCGTTATCTGTCAGATCTTCTTTCATATGTTGCCGTCGGTGCACGTTCAGTAGAAAACCAGCAGCATCGTCTTACAGCATCAGGACTTGAGATTCCTGTCGGCATGAAAAACCCGACAGGCGGTGACATCAGCGTAATGTTAAATTCCATCGTGGCAGCACAAAACAGCCACACATTCCTCTACAGAGGCTGGGAAGTAAAAAGCCACGGCAATCCATACACCCATGCAATCCTTCGCGGCTACGTAGACAAATTTGGAAACAACATGCCAAATTATCACTATGAGGATATCAGAAATCTCTACGAGCAGTATCAAAAGAGAAATCTGCCAAACATGGGAGTAATCGTAGATACAAACCATTCAAACTCCGGAAAGCAGTACGAAGAGCAGATTCGAATCAGCAAAGACGTTATGCACAGCTGCCACGTATCACCAGATCTTCATAAGTTTGTAAAGGGACTCATGATCGAAAGCTATTTAGAGGATGGCAGCCAGAAGGTAGAAGAGCACTGCTATGGAAAATCCATCACCGATCCATGCCTTGGATGGGACAAGACAGAAAAGCTGATTTATGATCTGGCTGATTTATGGTAAGAAAAACAAGAAAATTAGTCGATTTCTAACTTGACAGAACATTAGCAATATGCGAAAATTAAAGAGATATCCATTTCGCCTTAGAGGGACACAGCGCAAAGGGAATGGATATCTTTTTTTGAGCAGAAAACTTCAGCAATATTGACAGAATGTGCCAAAAGTAGCATAATTATAATTAGCTGTATATTTACGCCAAAAGACGCATGAAGACAGGAGGAGAAAGATGTTAGAACAGCTAAAAAAAGAAGTTTACGAAGCAAACATGGATCTTGTTGCTAAGGGTATGGTTATTTATACATGGGGCAATGTCAGCGGAATTGACCGCGAAAAGGGTCTTGTTGTAATTAAGCCAAGCGGTGTCGACTATGCGACTATGACATGGGAAGATATGGTTGTAGTAGACATGGAAGGCAATGTAGTCGAGGGCAAGTATAAGCCATCATCAGACACACCGACACATCTTGTCATATACAAGGCATTTCCAGAGACAGGAGGCGTTGTACATACGCATTCTACTTATGGTGTTACCTTCGCACAGGCAGGACTTGATATTCCGGCATTTGGTACCACACATGCCGATTATTTCTATGGTGATATTCCGTGTACCAGAGATTTGACTGCACAGGAGATCGAGGAAGCATACGAGCTAAATACTGGTAATGTTATCGTTGAGACCTTTGCAGGAAAGGATCCGATGGCAGTTCCAGGTGTAGTAGTAAAGAATCACGGACCATTTGCATGGGGACGCACACCGGCAGGAGCAGTATATAATGCAGTTGTTCTCGATAAGGTTGCTGAGATGGCTTACAACACTATGACATTAAATCCAAGAACACAGCGAGTTCATCAGTATCTGCTCGACAAGCACTATTTCCGTAAGCATGGTGCAAATGCATATTACGGACAGGGCAGCGAGGATCATTGATCTTTTGCTGACCTCACTACGTGACAAAGTCCATTTGTCACGATTTATTAAGAATTTAGCAAGAAGGAGAACTTTCTTCTATGGAGATGGAAAAAAGAATCAACTCGCAGGAACAGGAAGAAGATGTAATTGATCTTATGGAGATTGCACGTCTTTTGCTTCACAAATGGAAGCTTTTGTTCATTGCACTTTTGGCAGGAGCAGTAGTAGGCGGCGCATACTGTGCATTTTTGCTTGAGACAACATACCGCGCAGAAGCCAGTCTTTACATTACAAGCAATGAGTCGCTCTTGTCTTTCTCAGATCTGCAGTTAAGCTCCGCATTGACAGAGGACTATGCGTACATTATCAAGAGCCGTACCGTTCTTGAGCGTGTAATTGATGAGCAGCAGTTAGATATGGATTACAAAGATCTTGATAAGCTTGTTACTGTAACAAATCCAGATTCCAGCCATGTAATTCGTATCGGTGTCACAACAAGTGACCCACAGATGAGCCGAAATATTGCCAATTCACTGTTAAATATCAGTGCGGATCAGATCAATCAGATCGTCGGAAATGGTATGCCGTCTGTAATTGATGAATCTGTAATTCATGCTGTTCAGGAAATTAAGCCAAGCATGAAAAAATACTGCGCATTGGGCGGAATATTAGCATTTGTTCTTCTGGCAGGTGTGTTCATTGTTCGTATGCTCATGGATACCACAATCAAATCAGAGGATGATATTCAGCGTTATCTGGGTGTTCCGCTTCTGTCAAGCATTCCGTATGCGAAGAACTTCGGAAAGGAGAAAAAGAAATGACACAGTCCATCCCAAACCTGAACGAAGCAAGATTAAAGATCGTCCATCCGCAGATTGCCGATCTTCCATATGCAGCGCAGGAAGCAGTCAACATCCTGAGAGGAAATATCCAGTTAAGCGGAAATCATCTTCAGGTCATTGCAATTACGAGTGCAAGTAAGGAAGAGGGAAAATCCTCTGTTGCAATTCAGCTTGCCAAAAGCTTTGCTGCACTTAACAGAACTACAGTTTATGTAGACTGTGATATCCGTAAATCAAAGACACTTCGCCGCTATCAGATTAATGAGCAGGTAGTAGGTCTGACAGAGTATCTTTGCGGAAGCTGCCGTATTGATGATATTGTTTACCGTACAGATAATCAGAACATGGATATGATCTTTACAGGAGCAGCTGCCCCAAATCCAAGTGAGCTGCTGTCAGATCCAATGTTTGAGCAGTTTTTAGAAGTTTTGAAGGCAAATTATGAGTACGTCATTGTCGATACACCGCCTATTAACGCTGTTATTGATGGTGCAATCGTTGCAAAACGCTGCGATGGAACAGTAATGGTACTTGAGCAGAGTATGACCGAGCGCGCAGAGGCGATCCGTATGAAGCGTCAGCTGACATATGCCGGTGTAAAGATTATTGGAGCCGTTCTGAATAAGGTTGGAGCTGATCCAAACGGCTATGGTTACGGCTATGGCTATGGTTATGGTTATGGTTACGGCTATGGCTATGGTCAAGAAGAAGACAAAAAGAAGAAAAAGAGTAAGAAATAGTGATGGACAGTAAAGAAAACAGCAGAAGAAGACATAATCGCCATCATCACAGAAAAAGCAGACATCAAAGAAAAAAGCAAAAGATGCTTATATTGGGACTGGCTGCAGCAGTGGCCTTTGTCGGACTGGCAGCAACAGTGGTAATAAATAAGCTAAAAGAGCAGAAAAATTATCACGTCACAGGTGCAAATTCAGTTGACGTAGGTGCCGGATATCGTTATACTGAGTACAACGGTAAAAAATATCAGTATAATAACCGTGTAACTACACTTTTGTATGCCGGTCTAGACTCATTTGATGAGTTAAAACAGACAGCCACCTATGGTGATAAAGCCAGAGCAGACAGCATTATGCTTATTGTGCTTGACGAGGTAAGCAAGAAAATGTCTGTTGTCGCGATCAACCGTGATACGATGACGGAGGTTCACCGCTTTAGCCGAAAAGGCGATGATTTAGGTGTCTATGTGACGCACCTTGGTTATGCCTACACGAACGGGGATGGCGGTGAGGCTAGCTGTGAAAATTTAAAGACAGCCGTCAGCACTTTATTCAACAATCTTCCGATTGATGGATATATGGTATCAAACCAGACATCAATTGTGATGATAAATGATCTAGTTGGCGGTGTCACCGTTACGGTTCCAAACGATGACTTAGCTGCAAAATATCCAGAATTAACAACAGGCAATGTCGTGACACTGGATGAATCCAATGTCCGCGCTTATGTGCAGCAGCGAGATACGGCTGTTGACTTTAGTAATGAGGGACGTATTGAGAGACAAAAAAGCTTTGTCTTGTCCTTTATGGATGAGTTTGGAACCATGGTAAAAGAGGATGCATCGTCTGTATGGGACAGTTTAGAAGCGTGCAGCGACTGGATGCAGACCGATATCACCAAAAACAAATATCTATCCCTGGCAGATGCATTTAGCAACACGAACCTAACACCGGACAGCTATTATATACTTGAGGGCGAGGATCAGCTTGGTGAGCTTCATGATGAGTTTTATTATGATGAGGATGCACTTCAGGAATTGATAATAAAACTTTTCTATCGCGAAATATAAAAAGGCGAAGAAAAGAAAAATTAATTTATTAATTTGAAACCCACCATAGTGGGCGTACCACTAGTGTTAATAAAGCAATAGTGAGGAAGGAGAAAACTATGAAAAAACTGACTGCAGGTTTCTGCGCAATCGCATTGGCTGCTGTTCCAACCGCACAGGCTATGGCTGCCCCGAGTATCGGAACATCTGGCCCGAAGGATCCAGTAGTGGAAGAGGGAACACTTGACCTGAAAGATGGCGCAAAGCTCGTTATTAAGGAAGTTACCCCAGATCTTTACGAGAATAATGAGGTAGCAGATGTTGTTGAGAATTTCAATGATGAAGAGAAACTGACTTCTGTTATGGAGGTAAACAACAGCTTGCAGCTGAAGCTTTCCGATGCACAGGCAGACGCACCAGATCTGGCAGAGGGTGAGACCATTGTTGTTAAAGATCAGGGCCGCGTTGAGTATGAGAATAAGGATGTTGAGACTGCTGTAAAGGCATTCAACGAGAAGTTTAGTACATTTGAGATTCATATTAGCAAAGATGGAGAAGAAAAGACATACGTATCTACAGCTAAGTCCCTTGCTGATTTCGTAAAGGATTTAAAGGAAGCACTGGCAGATGCGGGTGTTGAGGCTGAGACAGAAGCTGAGTCTGAGAGTGAAGTTGAGACAGAAGCAGAAACTGAGACTGAAACTGAGGCAGTAAGCGAAACTGAAGCAGTAAGCGAAGCTGAGACTGACGCAGAAGATGCAGAGGAAGAGACTGCTGTGACAAACAAGGGTACTGAGATCAACTTAAATGATTACAAGGCAATGTTTGCAATGGCAGATATGCTTGTTGATGATTCTAAGGCACTTCAGATCAAGGAGACTGGTGAGTTTAAGCTGACCATGACCATTGATGCACTGAAGGATATGAATGCAGAAGATCTTTTATTTGTCACCACAAACCCAGATGACGGAACCATTTCCTTTATCGAGCCGGATGAGTTCGACGCTGAGACTGGAACAATCACTGGCACCTTCAACCATGTAGGACCGTTTACCATTGCTACAAAGGGTGAATTTGAGGTACAGCCGCAGGTTACAAATAAGGACAACGTAATTCTGCCGCAGCAGTACGAGGCACTGACTTCCTTTGTTGATCTGGCAATCGAGGATCTGGATGCAATTTCCTACGATATGGATGGACACGTACAGGTTAAGTTTACTTGTGAGATGACTGTTGGTATGGACGAAGAAGATCTTGCTCTTATGACCGTCGATCAGGAAACCAAGGAAATGAAGTATCTTGAGCTTGATAAGTTCGACGAGAAGACTGGTGAGATCACTGTTACCTTCGAGAACCTTGGACCGTTTGTTGTTATGACAAAGGTTATCCCGGATGAGGATATCACTGTTGTAGACGAGGAAGAGGAAACTTCTGAGGAAGCAACCGAGGCTGAGACATCTGAGGCTGCAACTGAGGAAGCAACCGAAGAAGAGACATCCGCAGCAGCTAAGGAGAGCAAGTAATTTGACTGACAAAGGAGTTTTGTGATGGCAGGCAACAGACGACGTAGGCAGGATAATTCAGGTGTGCATGCGTTTGTGTATGTACTGGTTGTACTGGTACTGCTTTGCGGTATGGGCTACCTGTTTTACTACTCCCGTTCACAGGCAAAGGAACGTCAGGAGTACATAAGAGAGTTAGAAAGTAAGGAAGCGGCAACAAAGGATTTGGTGCAGGTAACTGTGCCAGCAGAACCAGAGAGTGAGACAATAAGCGAGGCAGAAAGCAGTATGCCAGAGGCCCAGACAGAAACTCAGACCGAGATTGAGTCTGAATCTGAGACTGAAAGTCATCTGGAAAGTGAGTCAGAGACTACGAGCGAGACAGAGTCAGCTAAAAGTACAGAAGCAGATTTGTTTTCTGCAGATAACCCACGGATTATTGTGTTAAATGGAACTGGAAAAGCCGGTGTTGCTGCTTACTGGAAGCGTTTTCTTCAGGGAAAGGGCTTCACAAACGTTGTAATGGCAGATTATAAGGGAGAGATTAGTGATCACACTGTTGTTTACGTGACAGCAGGTGGAAATGCACCGGAGGGTGTATATGACCTTTTCCCAAATGCGGAATACCGCGAGGAAGGACTTGATAGTGCCGATCCTAATGCCGATACAAACGTGAAGATACCAGACAGCCAGAAGAAATTTGATTTCTATGATGTGTGGATTTTAGTCGGAAAAGACGACGCACTGCATGACTAAGAATTTCAGAAACTGAATAAAGTTTAGAAAAGACCGCACAAGCGGGGTCAGTTCACGAAAACTAAGTTTATTCGTGACTGCCCCGTTTTTTTGATGGGAGAAAAACATTGACGTGTGATGATAAGTGTAGGATAAGAGTTTGCTTGTTTTATAGAAATCAAGAATAAAATTGAGAAAAAAACGTAATAATATATTGAAAAAAACTCAAATGCAGGTTATCATACAAATAAAGGAGGACAGTCAAATGTTATTGCGTTTTAAGGTTAAGAATTATAGATCAATAAGAGACGAAGCAGTACTTGATATGGAAGCAGCTGGGTTGGGTGATCATAAGGAATGTTTATTGAAATATAAAAATGGTGAATATCTTCCAGTTGTCTCAATTAATGGTAAAAATGGTGGTGGAAAAAGCAACGTAATTCGTGCTATGTGGTTGGCAACACAATTTATTAAGAATGCACAGAGAACACAATATGAAAGTGCAGAAGTTCCGGTTAGACCATTTGAACTAAATGATTATTCTAGGAATGAACCAACATCATTTGAATTTGAATATGAAGATAATGGAATTGGATATTGGTACAGCTTCTCAGCAACAAGGAAGTGTATTTGCGAAGAACACTTATATTGGTCTCCGAGAGGACAGAGGGCGGTTGTTTTTGATAGACATTATCAAGATTTTTCATTCCCGGCTAATGGAGAAAAAAAAATAAAAGAGATGATAAGCAGGGCAGTTGCTCCGAATCAGTTATTTTTTGCTATTTCCTGTGTTATGAATTATGTACCTTGTATCAAAGCAATGAAATGGTTCCGAACAAATGTATTCTTTTCAAGAGATTATTCCGATCTTGGGGCAAATTTATTAGATTACAGTGATGATTCTGAAATGCTGAACTCAATAGCAACAATTGCAAAGGTGGCAGATCTTGGAATTTCAGATATAAAATTTGAAATGAATAATCGAATCATTACCAATTTAGATGAACTGCCAGACGATATGTCATTAGAGAACAAGCAAAAAATTGAAACAGCATTGGCCGACCTTAGAGAAAGATTATCAGGAAATGCGGATAATATTAGTGACGCAATTCAATTCAATGAATTAAAAGTGACTCCACTTCATACGGGAATAGATTCGAATGGAGGCAAAATAGAGTATCCATTAAGTTTATCAGACGAGTCAGATGGTACAATTCGTCTTATGGCACGAGCAACGGCAATGGAGTCTGCGATTAGGAATGGCGGTGTACTAATTATTGATGAAATCGAGGAACGCTTGCATCCTGTTCTTGTGGAGCATATTATTAAAAAGTTTCAATATAATAACACTACAAAGGCTCAATTGATTTTTACAACACACAGTATAGATATTATGAATCGTGAATTGCTTAGAAGAGATCAGTATTATCTGGTTGATAAGGATGGAGAAACAGGTGCCTCTGAATTGTATGCTGTTTCTGATTTCTCAGTTCGAAATGATGAGAAGGTTGGAAAGGCCTACCTGCTTGGAAAATATGGAGCAGTTCCTTATATAAGGGAGGAGTAGGCAGATGGCAAGAAAAAGTAAGAACAAATCGAGGAAACCTTATATCATTGTGTTTTGGGAGGGAGAAAGTGAAGAACAGTACTTCAAATTTTTAAAGGATCGGTTTCACGAGAAGGCAAATTTAAATGTTCATAATAAAAAAGGATTGTTTACAATGGCAGAAAAAGCATTTAGCAGTAAAGGTATTTATTGTGATGATGCATCTGATGTTGATGAAATATGGATTATATTTGACACAGAAGTAGATTTGAGACCAAGCTGGGATAAAAATTGGGATATTGTTAAAAAGCTTAGAAAAAAGTGTAAAAATGCAACGGTAAATCTATATATGACTAAGGGCTGTATTGAGTATTACTTTCTTTTGCACTATGAAAAGACGCAGCCATTAATTGTCTCAGTGAAAGATAAGGAAAAGGTTTTGAAATTGCTATCTACAAAATATTGTCCGGGATATGAAAAGGGGGACAAGGATACAACGTGGGAAATTGCAGAGCATTATGAGACAGCAGTTGAAAATGGCGAGTGGAGTTTGAAACGAATAACGGATGAGTTAGAAGAAACAGCAGATGAAAATGAACGGATAAGAAGGTTGTATTTTACGGATAGTACATTTACAAATGTACATGAGGCGGTTAAACATTTAATGGAGATGAGTAGAAGTTAATATAGAAATATTGGTGAGCCACAGTCT
>ERZ1106941.2944-NODE-2944-length-11069-cov-12.313056_pt1 | contig 11069 bp, 12 predicted proteins | sample MGYA00403670_ERZ1106941 | MGnify/ENA primary metagenome ERZ1106941 (study PRJEB35170, sample SAMEA104062400) | human gut metagenome | biome: human gut; feature: human-associated habitat; material: faeces | place: Denmark | collected 2012-06-04 ... | reverse complement strand
CGGCTCATTACACAATTCCCGCCCGCTCAAAGTGCTTTTTGAAAATCTTCCGTCCAATCAGGCCACCCACAAGACCACTGACAAAAGCAGCAACCAGAAGTACCGGCAAAATCCAGTCAGGCATATAGGCCATGAGCGTGTCGGCATATTCCTGACCATAACCGGGAAGCAGGTTCTGATAGTAAGCGTCACGCGTCACAACGATGGGAATAAAGGCACCGATTACCCACATGGAAAAAACGCCGTGGATCAGCACTTCACGCTTGGCGTTCTTGTAGTCACAGGCTTTCATCATAAAATCGGAAATCAGACCGAAAATCAGCCCGGTAGGGATACACCACCAGCCCATGCCGGTCAGCAGCATGATGATACCGAGTAGCACCCCGCAGATGGTAAGCATACCGAATTTCTTGATTTTGGAGAAGAACAACATCATCGGAATACCGCCTACAAGCGGCACGATCACGCTGATAAGCGGAATGAAAATCGGGATAAAACCGATGGATGCTGCCGCGAAAATGACGATAAAATAAATCGCCGTGAAAATACCGATGTTGATGAGATCTTTTCCTTGCAATTTGTTGTTCATTGCGAAACCTCCTAACATGATTGTTTTTATGGTTAGACCTCACTAACCAAATTTAATAGTAGCACATATTCTATCATACTTCTATGCACATATCAGTATTTTAGGCCCGTATAGCAAGGAGTTTTTTCGTTTTATTAGAACAGCCATTGACCGAGAATTTCGGCGCATGTATAATAATATCAACGATTTTAATGACGAAAGGGGCAAAACAGTTGCGTGATGTAATATACAGCATTTTGGAAAACTGTGACTCTGTTTCCGGTGTAGCTTTGAAAAATAGCCCGGATAGCAGTACATTGCTTTTGGATCAGGCAAGCGGTAAGGGACGCATGTCATTCTATACACTCTTTCCAGGATTGACTTTAGCTTTCATTTTTGTAAATGCCCCCGCATGGCCGGAGTCGGATTCAAATTCAAATCTAAAGCCTTTGCTGATTAACTATTGCGTTTCGGGCAGGAGTGAGTTGCTACTAGATGATGGTTCTTACATTTATCTGAAAGAAAACGATTTTTGCGTTAGTAAGCAAACCGCACAAAAAGAATATATTTTTCCCACAAAGCAATACCAAGGAATAAAAATATACTTTGACCTGCCACTTCTTCTGCAGTCTTGCGGTGAGCTTTTGAAATTTTTTTCACTTGACCTCCCTAATTTGGAAGAAAGTTACTGCATCAACCATAAGACATATATCAACGAAGCCGACAGCGAACTGGAAGCCATATTTCAAAAACTATGGCAACTTTCTAAAAGGCCATCTACCTTCCATTTACAAATCTATACGCTTGAACTTCTCCATCGACTTCTCAACATGGAAATTCGGCCTCCAAAAACCTGTGGCTTTTACACGGAAACACAGGTTGAAATTGCAAAAAGGGCAGCACAAATCCTTTCCGATGATCTGCGCCAACACATTCCTGTTCGCCAGATTGCGGAACGCTTCTCGGTCAGTGAAACCAGTCTGAAAAATTATTTTCGAGGAGTATATGGGCAGAATGTATCTATCTGGCTACGGGGAATCCGCATGAATGAAGCCGCTAGACTTCTCTCAGACACAAAGCGCCTGATTGCCGAAATATCGGAACAGGTTGGCTATTCTAATCAAGGAAAATTCGCCGCTGTATTCAAAAAACATTTTGGTCTTTCTCCATTAGAGTATCGACGCTCAAGTAAATTGAAAAATATATAATAATATGAGAGATTTCGTTTTTATAGCGAAATCTCTTTGTTTTTTGAAAATGAAAATTGATCGTGTAATATCACGTTTATGCCGTTTGAATCACGAGTCATATTATTTTCCAAAAAATAATGCAAATAGGAAATCTGAAATTATATCTCTATATATAAGATATAAAATCTCTTATTACAGGAAATTTCACATCGTTTCATAAGAACTATGACCTCTGTACAATAGAAAAGTAACATTATATTGCTGCAAGGTGGTGAGCTTATGGACGAAGGAAACAACGATTTTGACTTTGATTTTATGCCCATTGGACAGGCGATCAAAAAAGCCCGCGAAGCCAGAGGAATGATCAGGGAGCAGCTTGCCGAGATCATTGGGTATGCTCCACGACACATTCAGTCCATTGAAAACGAGGGACAACATCCAAGTATTGAGCCGTTTATTCAGCTGATTACCATGTTCGATGTGTCTGTTGATGAATACATATTTCCTGAAAAAGAAGTTAAGAAAAGTTCCGCCCGCAGACGCTTAGACGCACAACTCGACAAACTTAATGATTTGCTCCCATAGATTCATAGTTTCGAATCCATTGCTGGACAGATGCGAGACTTACATCAAACATATCGGCAATTTGCCGTTGGCTTTCTTTTCCATCCGGATATAGATTTACAGCATATATCTTATCCTCAACAGATACTTTTCTTTTAGACATAAAATATGCTCCCTCCTAAGTGACAAGTTTTTATTATTTCACTTGTCTACCTAGAAGGGAGCATATCAGTCACCACTATGTCTTAAGTTTTGATCTTTCGGATAAAACAGAACGTGGACTAACCGGAGAAAAGGCACAACAGCTTGGATTGGAATTTGCCAGAAAAAACTTTTCTGGTCACCAAATATTAGTAGTAACTCATACAGATGGACACAATCACTCCGGTAACATTCATGTGCATATTGTTCTAAACAGTGTCCGAAAAGAAACGGTAGCAGAAGATAAGAGATGCTGTAGATAAACTTGTTGCAGTTTCAGAATCTTTTGAGGATTTCCAATCGCAGCTTTTTGAAAAATACAAAATCACTGTTATTGAGAAAAGAGGAAGATACAGCTATCATCTTCCAGAAAGAGAAAAGAATATCAGCGAACGTTCTCTTGGCGCTCATTATGGAAAAGAATACTTATCATCCATTTATGGAACCAAGACAAAATGCATCACACCGGAAATACCATCTATGAGAGAGTATGACCCAACCTATGATTATCAAGCGGATCCCATTGCCATTCTTTATATCCGATCAAATCTTCGTCTGGTTACAGATTTACAGACTTGTGTGAAAGCACAGCAAAGTCAGGCTTATGCACATAAGGTAAAACTAACAAATCTAAAACAAATGGCAGAAACCATCATCTATGTACAAGAACATGGCTACGATACGAGAGATGATCTGCAGAACCAATACAAGGAAATTCTTTCCAAAGGGCAAAGGGCAAAATCTGCACTTAACGCAGTATCTGCAGAATTAAAAGTTACAAACATACAGCTTAAACACCTCGGAAGCTATTATGCGAACCGGCGAATTCATAACCAAATGACAAAAGCATTAAACAAAAAGAAATTCCGGCAAGAACATGCCAAGGAACTAGCGGTTTACAAAGAATCCAAAGAGTGGCTGGAAGGACAATTCCCAGAAGGAATGTTTCCTACCATAAAGGAGCTACAAACAAAAAAGAAGCTCTGGAAAGTCGCAAAAAAACGCTTCAAAGCAATTATGAATATTATCGGGATTATGAAAAAGATTTTCACACTATTTATAATAATATGAATACCATACTAAATTTTAGTTTTCCTGAACAAAATCACTTACATGACTTAGAATTATATTGACAATGAAATTGTCCCGCTCTCAAATCTTTCACTTTTCAAAAGTGACTGTTATTATTCCTACATATCTGGTAAAATAGAGACATTCAAATGATGAAGGGGCGTGGAAATATGTTAGCAATGTCAGATATTTACATTGATCAATTTTTTCCTGTTTTTGCAAATGCAGGTTTGCCAGTTGCATTTCTTGTACCAACTCCAACCGGATATGATAAATCAATAATGGATGCAATAGCTACAGTTAGAACACTTTTAAAAGAAACAGATATTCATGACTATTATTTTCAAGAACAAGGTCCAGAGAATAAAGCTCGGGTTCCCTCTTATTTTGTTGAATATAATGGAATGGTTGAAACTATGGCATCTTTATATAGACCAAAAACTAAAAAGGGAGATCCAAGAATTTGGTTTTCCGGTTTAAAGAATTATTGTCAACCAAGAAATTTATTAGCTCTTACAGTTTCTAGAGGAGAAATCTACGTCTTTAATCTTTCTAATGATTTGATTAGGAACTCTTTGTTTAATAACGGCTTTGTAGCCGATGTTTTGCAACAACTCAGCTATGACCAAAATGCAATTGCGAGAGAGCTGTTATGGAAGATAAAAGATATTCACGACCAAGGTTTTTTACCAAGCATCACACCGGGCGATCCAGGTGTTGGAGATACTTTGGAAAATGCTCTAAGCATTTCAAGAAATAATTCTGAACTTCCAGATTATAAAGGCATTGAGTTAAAAGCAAGTAGATTAACAAGGACTACACGAAGAGGAACAAGAGCCACAAGAGATCGAGTAAATCTTTTTTCAAAAGTTCCAGATGGTGGATTGTCATATTCTGATATTGTCAGAGAATTTGGAAGATGGACATGGAATGAGGCAAAACAGGAAGAGAGGTTGTCTATTCAGAACACAACGTTTTTTTCAAAAGTTAATTCTTTTGGCTTAATCCTTAATATTGATAACAACAATGAAGAAGTTCATATCTGCTACGAAGATGCAAGAGAACATAGACATATGCTATCTTACTGGTACTTATCAACTTTAAACAAAAAATTATTAGAAAAACATAAAGAAACATTTTGGGTAAAAGCTGTTTCTGATCTGCGTGGAAATAGAGAATGGTTTAGATATGATATTATTGAACATACAAAAAATCCAAATACATCTCTAATTTTACCACTTATAGAAACTGATAAAATAATGATCGATCTTGCTGGTTATTACAAAAAAATAAATAAGAATGGTCGAGATACTCTTAATTGGAGAGACCATGGAATGTTGTTTAAGATGTGGCCTCAGGATTTGCCATTATTATTTGGTGAGCCGGAAATTTACTATTTAGATGAAATGTAGGTGATCTTATATGGTAAACAGTAATTCAATTATTGAATTTTACAGAAAAAGTATTGTTTCAGGAATCGTCACTGATTGCGTTTATAACTCAACAAATGATGTTGGAGAAAAAGTAAAGGTACGAGTCTGGCCTACATGGAAAACTAAAACACATGAATTACTGAATTTTAATGATTCAACAACTACTCAGACAAAAGCTGAAAGAGTGTTTTTGTTAGGTGAACATTTAAGAGAAATCCTATATTCCTCAAATGCGAATACCTCTAGAGATCAAGATGAGGTAAGTTCTGGTGGATATCTCTGGGAGCGTCTGGTGACATATTATCTTAACCTTTGCCTGTGTAATTCAAGAACAGTGGTATTTATTGGCCCTTCTAATATCGATTCACTCCATAAAGCTATGTCTTTTAACGGAATGGATTCCGCTTCAGAAGTAGATTTATTAGCCGTAACCTTCCCCGATAATGAATTATTTACCGGGGATAAATCTATTGCTATTGAAACATTAAAGCAACAACATCCTAATGATGATAATTTACCAGAAGAATTAGCATGTATTTATAGTAGAAGAATTCGAAAAGAAGAAACACGAATTGAGCGATTAACAAATTATTTAGCAACCTATTATTTTAAAGACTTTGAAGCTCATGTTTTACAATGTAAAACCAATTGGAATGACAGCATTCAGGCACCTATGCTTTGGAGCTTAATTTATTATCTTTCTCGAGATGGGATTACATTACCAACTGGTTCAAATATTAAATTTGGATCAGGCCTTTATACATTGCCAAGGTTAAAGAATTTCTCATATTCTTTCGTGACTGTTCCAACACAAAATAATGGAGATTATGAGGAAGATCCTGAAAAAGCAGCGAAAAAGAGAGAAGAATTCTACAAATCTTTTTCAGAAGATAGGCTCCCAGTAAAAAGGGGAAAATTAATAAGAGGTGGGTATTATTGGGGACTTCCAAAGTATAATACCATAAATCCTATTCATGAATTATTAAATACAAATCTTCAATCTGGTTTCGAGGAAGGCCATTGTGTAGAGCATATTCAGAGACTTATTGAGAATAATACATACACAACTGATGCTGCATATTTTGATTTTTTCTAGCAAAAAGACCACACCGGCAAGTGTGGTCTTTCATATTATTGGATATTTTTTAATATTTCCAATGCTATTGCATGTGCCATAAGAGGTGGAACAGCATTTCCAACTTGTGTAAATTGTGGTGTTTCAAGTTTTCTTTTGTCACCACCTGTTGTACGTTTTCCTTGAAAAACAAAACTATCATCAAATGACTGGAGTCTTGCCATTTCTCTTACAGTAAGTGAGCGATCATCTCCATAGTGACAATAATCATCTCCAATGGTCATAATTGTAGAAGATTGAGATTTTGCATCTAACACATTATAATTTCTTTTATTTGTATTAAGAATTTCATTGTTAGGATCATGTGCCTTAGCAGCTTGATAGCTTCCATACTTTCTCATAAATGCATATCTTTTCTTAACCATATTATTCTGATTAGATGTCTGATGGTTCGGAAGTATCATATCTGTTAATCCTTTTTGTTGAACTTCTGTCATATCATTAGCTGCCGTATAAGTAGGTTTTTTAATATTAGGAAATCGTTTTGGATTTAATCGTCCTTCTCTTGCCCATTCAATGTATGTTTTCTTAGAGCCATCACAATTAATTTTCCCTAGTATGGTTCTTTTGGGTTTATCTGCAATGGCTTGTTCATACATCCTGTAATCATAGTCGGTTCGAGTGTCGTTGTTCTCAATAAATAATAGATCATCTAATGCCTCAGAAGTAGTAACTTTTTCATCTTCTGTTACTGTTGGAGGAATAGAAGTAATTAGTTTCTGATCTTTACGACACCCAATAAAAATTACACGCTGTCTGTTTTGAGGCACTCCATAATCAGATGCATTCAATACTATTTCACTTTTAATATGATACAATCGCACTTCCTCAGCTAATGCTTCAAAATTTGTTTTTTCTTCAGTTGACAGCTTCTTTTCAACAAGCTTATTTAATCTGTAAATTGTATCCATTACTGGTTCATACAAAATATTGATTGCGTCTCTTAATGCCAGAGTAATATCGACACATTTATTCTTAGCTGCAACTTCTAATATATATCTATCAAAAGAATCATCCTCTCCCTTTTCATCTCTTTCTACATATGTCTCAGCACAGTATTTATAAATAATATTCCCACAAGCTTGATAAAATTTTTCTAAAATGTTCTCATCTTTAAGCCAATCTGTAATCTGGTCGAACTCTTCTTTATATTCGCTTCTATCAAGATGACAAACATTTATTTCTTTTTTTACACCTTTATTTAAATTTTCTATAATATACTGCCGTTTAATGAGATTAAGAGCCTGTCGAACAATATTCCTTTCTTCTTCTGAAATAACTTTATTATTCCTAAATGCACTCACAAATTGATCAGATAAGTAATCCATAAAAGAATCCAATTCTGGAATATCAATATCATTCTTTTTTTCAAGTGTAGAATTTTGAATAAACTCTCTTTGCTCAATAGAAAATTCACTGTGATCCAATTTTTCTATTATTTCTAAGTATAGATTACTTTTATCAAGTTGAATCTTCTCTTTTGAAAGAACAATCTCCAGCTTTCTAAAGATATAATCAGCCTCTCTCATGTGTTCTCTATCTAATCTCTTAGCATATTTTTTCCCGATTTCCAGATATTCAGTTAATGAATCTGTATCTATAATACTGTTAATTTCTCTTATAATACGTTCTTTAATCTTTCCTTCATACTTAGTGAGAATTCCATAAACATTTTCCATTACAAAGTATTTAGGTTTAATCATTGAGATTACCTTTAAATAATAAGAAAATAAATCATCTTTCTTATCGTTCTTTTTACGAACACCTGCTAATGAAAATGATTGACAGGGTGGTCCTCCCACAACAATATCAATTGGTTTATCTCCATAACTCTGTTTTATTTTGCTTTTCAACACCTCTAAAAAGTCTGGATCAGTTATATCTTTTGTAAGAAATTCTGTAGACAAACCAAGTTGATGATTATATCTCATTCTATGTGTAACTTCACAAGTTGTATTAATGTCAGAAGCAAGGAGAAAATCATAATATTTAGAATCATATTCTACTTGTAGGAAACCTTCACTGAATCCTCCTGCCCCAGCAAATAAATCAATAAATGTAGGCATTTTTTCACATCCTTATTATTTATGATGGTAATAATTATAACAAATAGCGTCTTGAAAATTCAGGTGGAGTATAGCATAAATCCATAAAAAAATCCAGGCATTTTCAAGAAAAGAGTCTTATATAACACTATAATTTTAACATGTGCCTATTAAAAAGTCCAGGTGTTTATGTGTATTACTAAATTACAGTATCTGCTTTGTACCAGTTATTTTGATACTTCCTATGTTTTGGGGGATAAACGGTATTCTCTATGTACAACCGATTGCAGATGTACTTTCTGCGATTATTACAATATTTATGGCATTACATTTACATAAGGAATTAGATGTGACAAAACAAAAATTTCTATCTGAAAAAGCAGGTTAAATAAGGAGAAAATTATGATAAGCCAACAATGGATAATGTGTCCTGTTTGTGGAAATAAAACACGAACAAAAATAAGAAAAGATACAAAATTGATAAACTTTCCATTATATTGTCCTAAATGCAGGAAAGAAAGTCTAATCAATGTAAAGAATCAAATAGTAACCATTGTAAGAGAGCCAGACGCTAAGACGCAGAGCCGATAACACCGAGAATGAGTTTCAAAAGCTATGCGAGAAAAACGATTATGAAATTGTTGTTTTCCACAGCTTACGTCATTTAAGTACAGGGTACAAACTCAAAATGACAAATGGTGATGTAAAATCCGTACAGGGTGATACAGGCTTGACGGACAGTGATATGGCATTGTTGGGATTGCTAAAATCCCTATCGCCAGAGATGAAAGAACATCTTTTAAAGCAAACACTCAAAAAGTAATTTTTCAAAAGTGTTAGCAAATTTTTAAAAATCCAGCGATTTTTCATCAAAAATAAAAAAGTGTTAGCAAGCCTACTTCCTCATAAGTCTTAATAAATAATCGAATATTAAAAAATCAAAAAAGAAATGTTTCTTTTCAGCAGAGATAAAAAGCCATAAATAAAGAAAGCTGAAAACCTAGAAAAATCAAGGCTTTCAGCGTTGTTTGTGGCGTCCCCGACAGGAATCGAACCTGCGACGTTCCGCTTAGGAGAGCTCCAACCTATTGTCACTCTCTGTCAATCTGAGGTAAGGTAAACCCAAGTGGGACACTATATAAAACTGTTTCCGATTCAATTCGAGTTATTCTGAATACTCCCTCTGTCAAGCTCTGTAAAGCTCTGAAAGTTAGCTGATTGTTTGCTCCAGCTAATAATCGGGGAATGCCTTGATATTACCATCGACATCTGTTATATGACCACCATGCTTCGTACGTTCGATCATGGTAAACAGTATTCAATTAAACTTCCTATCGAAAGCACAAGATATTTTCTTGTCTATAAATAATATAACGCATACGAGACGGTTTGTCCATGCGTTTTTGACTGGTAAATTGGTTAATTCAAAGTAGTAATAATATTATTATGGAAATCTGAAAATAATTTTTCAAATACGGACATAACCGGTGGATGGACCTGCACCGACCTTTGCGATATACCCACTCTTAACTAAATCCGTCAGTGTTCTTTCCACGGTAACCTTACTTATGTCAGGGCATAGTTCCATAATTTCCTTCTTCGTTATCTTACCGACCTTATTATCAATCACTGCCTTAATTCTATCCGGCTTGGAAAGATTATGGTACTTCAAATGTTCTACACGGCTTTCAAATTCATTGTATGCTTTTAGCATAATACCTAAATAATACTTAACAAAAGGCTCATAACTGTTTTCACCCTCATGCCAACCGACAGAACTTGCTTGAAGAGCTTCATAATATGTTTCTTTCGTTTTTTCAATCAGCATTTCCATGCTGACATACTTTCCAACGATATATCCAGCCTTATAGAACAACAATAAAGTCAACAGACGGCTCATTCTACCATTTCCATCATTAAAAGGATGAATACACAGAAAATCCAGAATGAACATGGGAATTAAAATCAGTTTATCAATGAGATTTGCTTCCCATGCTTCAAGGAAACGAGCGCAAAGTTCGTCTATTGCTTCTGCAGTCTGAAAAGCTGGAACTGGAATAAAACGAGCTTTTTGGTGTCCCCCGGCATCGGTTTCTGCAATTACATTGTCTGAATTCTTATAGGTACCACCGATGTTTCCTTGGGAATAAGAATATAAATCACGATGTAACTGTAAAATAATGTTTGGTTTTGGAGTGATATATTCATAACTTTCGTGAATCGTAGCCAGCACTTCACGGTAACCGGCAATTTCCTGTTCAGACCGATTACGTGGCTCTGCTTTCTGACTTACCAGTTCTTCCAAACGTTTATCACTTGTAAATATACCTTCAATTCGGTTAGATGCTCCCGTACTTTGAATTAAAGTAACTTCCAGAAGTGTTTTCAGTTCATCTATGTTTGCTTCCAGAAATAATTCCTGTTTACCTTTATGCTCATGAATACTGCCAACCATCTGAACAATTTCAGGTGTCAGCAACTTCGCAGGATTTGTAATATAATCAAAATTTCTCATTGAAATCTCCTTCATTTTGAATTTATCTCCATCATTTTAACGCTAAATGATGGAGATTTCAATAGATTTGATGGAGATAGATTCTCCATATGCACAATAAAGATACTCATTTGGATATAGAATTTATTACTTCATCAGCAGGATTTCAATTTTTTCCCTGGTTCTTCTCCGGTAACTTTATGATATTTAATCTGATTGGCGTACCATTTTTCAAAGCTGGCAATGTTGATTCGTATCTTTCCGGCAATCTCTTTTGATTCAAAAACATTTTTATGAACCAGCCAGTATCGATCTGTCTTTTTTAGTGTTAGTGTTTTTTCTTATATCATATCTCAAATCCAGATAAA
>ERZ1106941.2936-NODE-2936-length-11104-cov-2.290886_pt1 | contig 11104 bp, 9 predicted proteins | sample MGYA00403670_ERZ1106941 | MGnify/ENA primary metagenome ERZ1106941 (study PRJEB35170, sample SAMEA104062400) | human gut metagenome | biome: human gut; feature: human-associated habitat; material: faeces | place: Denmark | collected 2012-06-04 ... | reverse complement strand
GGTGCCGGTAAGAGCACGATGATTAATCTTATTACAGATAATGTCGCAAGAGACAAAGGAAGTGCCGGTGGAAGTATACTGTATGATGGTCAGGATATATTAAAGCTTGGCAGCAGATTCAGGGGCATAATCGGATATATGCCACAGCAACAGGGATTTTATGAGGATTTCTCGCCTAAAGCATTTTTAAGATATATGGCTGAGATAAAGGGAATAAAAGGAAAGAATGAAAAAGGGCAGACGGTAAAAGAACAGATTGATGAACTTCTTGAAGTTGTTAATCTGACCGGTGTTGCATATAAAAAAATCGGTGGATTTTCAGGAGGCATGAAACAAAGAGTCCTTTTGGCACAGGCACTGCTAGGTGATCCTGATATTCTTATTCTTGATGAGCCGACTGCCGGTCTTGACCCTAAAGAGAGAATTGCAATCCGCAATTATATTGCAGAACTTTCACGCAATAAGATTATACTTTTTGCAACACATGTTGTAAGCGATATAGAATGTATAGCTGATTATGTTCTTCTTCTGAAGAAGGGTGAGATTATTGCAATGGGAACACCTGTAGAACTTATAGAGAAGATGCATGGAAAGGTAGCAGAGATTACATGCACTCTCGATGAAGTTGGCAAACTGCAGGAGAAGTATCATATTGGTAATATCAGACAGAGAAAGAATGGTATTGCATTACGCCTTGTTGGAGATGAGCTTCCGGATGAGGCTGTTATGGTTGATGAAAATATTGACCTTGAAGATGTTTATTTATATTACTTTGAATAGAAGAGGTGTTTGGTAAGATGAAGTTTGCTCATATAGCTGATTTACATATAGGTAAAAGAGTAAATGACTTTTCCATGCTTGAAGAACAAAGGTATATTTTTAAAGAAATAATTGAAATCATCAGACATGAAGATGCAGATGCTGTGCTGGTGGCTGGAGACATATATGATAAGTCACAGCCATCAGCGGAAGCTGTAGCATTGTGTGATGATTTTTTTTATTCTCTATCCAGGCTGGATAAGGATATTTTTATAATAAGTGGTAACCATGACTGTCCTGAAAGAATTGCATATGGTGCAAGACTTCTTGAAAATACAAAGTTTCATATAGCTCCTGTATTTAATGGCGAGATGAAAAGAACCGAACTTTTTGATGAATTTGGGAAGGTTAATGTATACATGCTTCCGTTTGTAAAACCTGTCGGAGTAAGAAAATATATTGGCACAGCAGATAACTATACACAGGCGGTTAAAGCTGTCATTGACAAAGCTGATATTAATCAGGAAGAGAGAAATATTCTTGTTGCACATCAGTTTGTTACAGGTGCATTAAGATGTGACTCCGAAGAACTGACAGTTGGAACACTTGATAATGTGGATGCAACAGTTTTTGACAAATTTGATTATGTTGCACTTGGACATATTCACAGACCGCAATGTGTTGGAAGAGAAAGTATAAGATACAGCGGTTCTCCGTTAAAGTATTCATTTTCTGAGATTAATCATACGAAGTCTGTAACGATAGCAGATGTTGGAGACAATGATATTACAATAAAAACAGTACCACTGAAACCATTCCATGATATGGTTCATCTTAAAGGTGAATTTAAAGAATTGATGACGCCGGGCAGCCACATTTTTAATACTGATGATTATATATATGTTACACTGACAGATGAGCAGGATATACCTGATGCAATTGGAAGACTGAGAATATTATATCCGAATATAATGAAGCTTGATTATGATAATACAAGGACAAGAAAATATAATGATTCATTTGATGCTGATATTGAGCAAAGACAGGAAAAACAGCCAATTGAACTGTTTGAAGAATTATATGAACTTCAGAATAATCAGCAAATGGATAATGAGCAGAGAGAATATATCAATCATATAATAGAGGAGATCTGGGTATGAGACCATTATATTTGGAAATGTCTGCATTTGGACCATATGCAGATGTCACAAAACTTGACATGGACAAGCTTGGAAATAAAGGAATTTATCTGATAACAGGTGATACAGGAGCAGGTAAGACTACAATTTTTGATGGAATTACATATGCATTATATGGTGAAGCAAGTGGAAGTAACAGGACATCAGCAATGTTAAGATGCAGGTATGCCCGACCTGATATTGCAACATATGTTGAGATGGAATTTGAACTGCGTGGTGAAAAGTACCGTATAAGACGTAATCCTGAATACATGCGTCCATCAAAAAGAGGACAATCAGAAGGCAGGATGACAAAAGAACCGGCAAGAGCAGAAATCTCACTTCCGGATGGAAGCATAGTTACAGGGATTTCTAATGTCAACAGACAGGTTATTGAACTTATGGGTTTGGATAAAAACCAGTTTACCCAGATTTCGATGATAGCACAGGGTGATTTTATGAAGTTGCTGTCAGCGTATGGAGATTTTCCGTGAAATATTTAAGACAAAACCATATCTTGATTTACAGGAACGATTAAAGCAGGAATCACTTGAATTAGGGCGAAAAATGCAGGAATCATCAAGGATGATCAGTCAGTATATGTCATCAGTTATGCCGGATAGTGAAGGGTATGAGCTATCTACAGATTCAGAGATAAGTACAATTATTGCAAGGGATAAAATGCGTCTTGGGTGTCTTGAAGAAGAAAAGGCTGCAACAGACAGAAGAATAACGGGATTAGACCAGCCGGTCGGAAATGCAGCCATTAATCATGTGCCGCGGGAGATGATCGAAAAAGAATATAATAACGTTGAAGAAGAATATAAAACATATGATGAGCGTGCAAAGATAAGCAGCCGTATGGCACTTGAAGTGAGTGAGCATACAAAAGACCTTGAAAAATACAATAAGGCAGCAGACCTTAATCGGGATAACAGACAGCTGGAAAATGAGATAAAAAAAGAAGAAAATAATCTTATTGATGAATCTGAAAAGATGAAAAAAATGGTTGAAAAACTTTCAGAGTATGAGACATTGTATAAAAAACTTGATGATTGCAATGCAATGCTTGAGAAGGAAAATGCTGTTTATGAAAATTTGAATCAGCGAAGGCAGATAATCGCAAAGGTTATTCTTAATTGTGATGCTGACAAAGAAAATATTAATAGTGCCTATAAATATGCAAAAAAATATAATGAGGCGGATGAATCATTAAAAAAACAGCAGATAAAATATACAATGCTTGAGAATGCATATTATGACGGACAGGCGGGAATTCTGGCTCAAAGATTAAAGGATAATGAGCCATGTCCTGTATGTGGTTCTACAGTTCATCCTGATATTGCAAAGCTTGCAGATGATATTCCTGATAAAGATACTCTGGACAATGAAAAGAAGAAAACAGATGAATTATCGAAAATACGTTCTGAACTCAGTTCAAAATCAGGAGTCGCGCAAGGAAAAGCACAAACTTCACATAGTACACTTTTGCTTGAATGGACTTCGATTTCCGGTGAAACTGTGCCGGGAACTATGGTTGAACAGACGCGTGCTATATCAGATGGTCTTATAAAATATGAGAATGAAAATAATAATAAAATAAAAGAGAGTGAAAATAAGATTGCTGATATAAAAAGACAGGTGCTTCTAAAGCAGGAATATGAACAGACAATTACAGAATATAAAGATAATATTGAAAAAAAGAAGCAATTTATTTCATCGCTTGAGAAATCTCTGGAAGTAAAAAAAGAGACGTTAAGACAGCAGACCGGACAATATGTTGAGATTGTAAAAATGCTTAAATATGAGGATATTGAAAAGGCTAAAAAAAAGCTTGAAGAAGAAATTGCGGCAAAGAAGTCTTTTGACGAGGAACTTAATAAGATAAAAAGTGATTATGATAATGCTAAGTTTAATTTTATTACATGCAGACAGCGTGCGGATGATTTGAAAAAACAGATTGAATCATTTGATAATATTGAAAATATTGAGCAGAAAGTCAGCGATTGTAACAGAAAAAGAAAAGAAAATGCAGACTTATCATCAAAGCTGGGAGAGCAGATTAATACAATAAAATTAAGAATAAGCACTAATACAAAGATTTTATCAGAAATTGAAAAAATTAATATGAACATTGAAAATACAAGCAAAAAGTGGCAGATAGTAAATTCATTGTCTTCGACTGCAAACGGAACAATATCGGGAAAAGAAAAAATACTCCTTGAAACATATGTGCAGATGTCATACTTTGACAGAATTATTAAAAAAGCCAATATCAGGTTTATGATGATGACATCAGGAAGGTACGAGCTTGTAAGAAGTGTCAATCCTGAGAATTTACGCAGTCAGAGCGGGCTGGAACTCGATGTTTATGACCATTATAATGCTGTTGTAAGAAGTGTTAAGACATTGTCAGGTGGAGAGTCGTTTATGGCATCTCTTTCACTTGCACTTGGTTTATCTGATGAGGTTCAGTCGTCATCTGGTGGTATTCAGGTAGATACGATGTTTGTAGATGAAGGATTTGGCTCGCTTGATGAAGAATCCTTAAATCAGGCATTAAATGCTCTATGGCAGCTTGCAGATTCAAACCGTCTTATCGGCATAATATCACATGTTGGTGAGTTGAAAAACAGAATTGAGAACCAGATTATAGTAAAGAAAAAAAGAACCGGTGGAAGCGAAGCAGTTATAATAACTGGTTAGAAAAAATACAGGATTGTAATGATGTGGCTGTACATTACAATCCTGTATTTTCATAATATTTATGGCTCTAAACTTTATCTGGTTGTAAAGTTTTAGAGACTTTCATCTTTTGGAAGACTTTGCATATATTCGTGCATTGATTCTGCAACAATTTTGCTGTGTGCAACTGCCTCAACAACAGTTCGTGCACCATTGACAACATCACCGGATGCAAATATTCCCGGGCGTGATGTATGTCCTGTCTCGTCAGCTTCAAGAAGTCCTCTTGCATTGGACTTTAATCCGTTTGTGTTGCTTACAAGACGATTCTGAGGTCCCTGGCTTATTGATATAATAACACTGTCAGATTCGTATAATGTCTCGGTTCCGTCCACTTCTGTAAAAGAACCATCCTCATTTTCTATTACATCTTTAAATATTACACCATTGTCTTTGATTTCTATTGGCTTTTTATTATATTCAAACTGGACACCCTCAAGCTGAGCATAGCTGAATTCATAATGACTTGCTGCAACTTCTTTTGTAATAGAAAAGCATGTAAGATGGCGAACCCCTTTTCTTATGGCTGTTCTTGCAACATCCATGGCTGCATTGCCGGCACCTATTACGATAACACGTTCACCAAGCCTGTAGCTGTCGGGATTATTAAGATAATTAATGCCAAAATGAACATTTCCAAAAGTTTCACCCTTAATATGGAGTGAATTAGGTTTCCATACACCTGTTCCAACGAAGATTGATTTGTAACCGTCACGGAATAAGTCATCAATGCTTATCGCACTTCCGATAAGCGTGTTAGGACGAATTTTAATTCCTTTTAACTCAAGGTGTCTGTATTCTATATCATCAAGTACGCTCTTTGGGAGTCGGAATTCTGGAATTCCATAACGAAGAACACCGCCTATTTTGTCTTTACCTTCAAAAATAGTAACCTGATATCCATATCTTGCAAGTATAATTGCAATAGTAATTCCGGCAGGTCCGGAGCCTATGATTGCAACACGCATGCCGTTAGACTTTGCAGGACCATTTGTCATCATATTTGCATATGTTGTTGATATGTAATTTTCAATTGATGAAAAATGAACAGGAGCACCTTTTCTTCCGAGAACACAATGACCTTCACACTGTTTTTCATGATTGCATACAAGACTGCATACAGTAGTCAGAGGATTATTTTCAAAAAGCATTTTACCAGCTTCGTTTAATTTATTTTCCTTTAAAAGTCTTATTGCTACCGGAATATTGGTATTGATAGGACATCCTTTCTGACATTGTGGAACTTTGCATTGGAGACATCTGTTTGCCTCATCCATAACATGTAATGCCATGTAAAAACCCTCCTGATATAATTAATTTGTGCAGTCAAAAGCTTGTCCACACATATAAATAAAATCTTATTTAATATAATTATATGCCATATGTTTTAAAAATACAACGAAGATATTTATTTAACAAAGCTTGGTCATTTTTTAACAATGTTGGTAGACAATTTACGATAAACTGTAAAATACATAGTTGCAAAACATGCAATTCCGCCTATGAAATTAGAAACAGGTTCTGCCATAAACACACCGTTTACACCAAGATTTCCAATATGCGGTAGAATATATATCAGTGGAATTACGATAACAACTTTTCTGAATAATGAAAAGAAAACCGCCTGCTTTGAGTGTCCGAGTGCTGTGAATGTTGATTGTCCTGCAAACTGGAATGACATCATAAAAAATCCCTGAAAATATATATGCATGGATGTTACTGTAACATTCATAAGAGCCGGATTATCATTAAAAAGCAGAATAAGCGGCTTTGAAAAAAGCATTACCAGTATCCATGCGGACACAGTATAAATAAGCAAGGCAAAAGACATATAACGTATGGCTTTTTTAACACGTTCGGGTTCGCCGGCACCATAATTAAAGCTTATGATTGGCTGTGAACTGTTGGAAATTCCCTGAACAGGCATATGTACAACTTCACGTATTGAGTTAATAACAGTCATTGCACCTATGTATAAGTCGCCGCCCCATACAGAAAGAACAGCGTTGTTGACCATCTGTACGGCACTGTTTGTAATTGACATTGTAAAGCCTGAAAGTCCGAGGCCAAATATTTTCATTGTCCTTTTAAAGTTAGGTATAAGACAGTCTTTTTCAATTTTTATAATAGTTTTTTTACCTGTCAGAAATGTAAAAGTCCATAAGGCAGCTATAAACTGCGAAATAATGGTTGCGAGTGCAGCTCCTTTAACGCCCATTCCAAGGATGAAAATAAATACAGGGTCAAGAATCAGGTTGCATGCCGCTCCGATTGATACCGTCAGCATACCGGTTCTGGCAAATCCCTGTGCATTGATAAAAGAATTAAGACCAAGACTTGACATTACAAAAATTGTTCCGCAAAGATATATTGTTATATATTGATTTGCGTAGTCAAATGTTGCACTGCTTGCACCAAGAAGATATAACAGCGGTTTTTTGAAGATTAATCCTGTAACACCTGTAAGCAGCCCCAATATTATAAGAAGGGAAAATGAATTTCCGAGTAGCTTTTTGGCTTCATCTTCATTGCCTTTGCCTCGTTCAATTGAAAAGAGAGGTGCCCCGCCCATTCCAACAAGGTTGGCAAATGCAATTGTTACAGTACATATAGGAAATGCAACCCCAAGACCGGTAAGTGCATTAGTTGCGTCATTTGGGATTTTACCTATAAAAATTCTGTCTATAATATTATAAAGAACATTAACGAGCTGTGCCAGTGTCATAGGGCCGGCAAGTCTAAGCATATGTCCTATGATACTTCCTTTTGAAAAATCATTTTCTTTTTTTGCATTGTTGATATCAGACATGATAACCCTCGATTCCATATATGTTTTAATGCTGTAAATATTTTATTATTTTAACACAGTTTTTGAATTTGTTTAATAAAAATTTTATTGACGTAGATTATGTAGTTTGATATTATTTAATAATACATATAATGTACTAATATTTTTTAACATATCGAAACTGATAAATTTATGTAATTATATATGGAGTTGTTATGAAAAAGCTGTTAAAAGATAACCTTGTTAAAAGAATAGTTTTCTCGGGTATTGTATTGATATTCGTATATTGGATATTTAATAATCTTGCTATGTTTGGTTCAGTTATTGGTAATTTTGTTGGAATTATAATGCCATTTATAACCGGACTTGTTATAGCTTTTATATTTAATGTTCCTATGCGTTTTATTGAAAAACATCTTTTCAAAGGAGAAAAGTTTGAAAAAAAGCCGCGTATCAAAAGATTATGTTCGTATCTTATAACATTAGCTGCTATTATTTTCATAATGACAGTTGTGTTAATTGTGTTGATACCACAGATTGGAAAGACGATTGCAGAGATTATTAAGGTTATTCCGGTGGCGGCGGCTCAGCTTCAACAGTGGGCTGTTGGTAAGCTTGTTGAATTTCCTGAGATTGAAGAATATATAAAAGGAATCAATATTGACTGGTCAGCTCTGCTCAAATCCGTAGCATCTTTTCTTACAGATGGAACTAAAGGTGTCATATCCGGCGGCATTGATGCTGTCAGTGGAATAATATCAGGTGTTACAACATTTTTTATTGGATTTGTTTTTTCAATATATGTATTATTTCAAAAAGAAACACTTGCAAGACAATTGAAAAAAGTAATGTATGCACTTATGCCTGAACAGACCAATAAAAAGATTCTTGAAGTTATGCAAATTGCGGATACAACATTTTCCAATTTTCTATCCGGACAATGTCTTGAAGCATGTATACTTGGAAGCATGTTTGTTATAAGCATGACGATATTACGAATGCCATATGCAGTGCTTATTGGTGTTCTTATAGCAGTTACGGCTTTAATTCCTATTGTAGGTGCGTTTATAGGGTGCATAGTTGGAGCACTGCTTATATGTATGTCTAATCCGCTTCAGGCTTTGGCATTTATTATATTATTTCTCGTATTACAGCAGATAGAAGGAAATCTTATATATCCTCATGTGGTAGGCAGCTCAGTAGGACTTCCCGGGATATGGGTACTTGTTGCAGTTACAGTCGGTGGAAGCCTGTTTGGTGTTGCCGGAATGCTTACTTTTATACCATTATGTTCGGTTGCATATGCTCTTTTCAGGGTATATATTAACAGAAAAGCAGATGAAAAATCAGTTAAAAACACTGAAATATAGAGTTTGGTGGAAGAAATAAAATGAAGGTATCAAAAATTATCAAAAATTTTTTTGGACATTTGTCAACAATTAATGAGCATAGATTTCTGGTTATGAAACATTGTTTCCGTGTCGGACTGTATAAGCAGGGGCTTACACATGATTTGTCAAAATATTCACCGACGGAATTTATACCGGGAGTTAAGTATTTTCAAGGAGACAGAAGCCCCAATAATGCACAGCGTGAGCATGAGGGGTATTCATCAGCGTGGCTTCATCATAAAGGAAGAAACAGACATCATTATGAATATTGGATAGATTATTCCTCAAAAAAAGATACACCTGAGCTTGTAGGAATGAAGATGCCGTTAAAATATGTCATTGAAATGTTTTGTGACAGGGTTGCAGCAAGTAAAACTTATAATAAAGAAAAATATACAGATGCAGATTCTTTAAAATATTATATGAGAGGAAGAGGGCATTATGTTATACATCCTGATACTGATGAACTTCTTCATAAGCTGCTTGAAATGCTTGCACAAAAAGGTGAAGATGAAACTTTTTCTTATATAAAAAAGGAATTACTTACTAAGAAAGGATATTGATTATGGCTGCAATGACAGAGATTGAAGCTTATTATAACAAGTTTAATGAAGAAAAAAGACTTGATTCGAGACATGGAAGAGTCGAGTTTAATACATCAATGAAGTATATACATGATTATATTAACGAGTGTAGATATAGAGGAATAGCTGACAGTAATATACATATATTAGATATAGGTGCGGGAACCGGAAGATATTCAGTTCCATTGGCAGATGAGGGCTATGATGTTACTGCTGTTGAACTTGTAAAGCACAATCTTGGAATTTTGAAAGCAAAGAAAAGTTCAGTAAATGCCAGACAGGGAAACGCATTAAATTTATCAAAGTTTCCGGAAAATTTTTATGATGTAACACTTTTATTTGGTCCAATGTATCATCTTTTTGATGAAAATGACAAGTTAAAGGCATTAAATGAAGCAAAACGTGTCACTAAAAAAGGTGGTGTTATTCTTGTAGCATATGTTATGAATGAATACGGGGTTATTACATATGCTTTTAAAGAACGCAATATACTTGATGTAATGAAAGATAAACGTCTTACTGATGATTTTCACACAATTAATTCAACAAAAGATTTGTATGATTATGTAAGAATTGAAGATATTGACAGATTAAACAGTAGGTGTGAAGGCATAGAAAGAATTAAGATTCTCTCGCCGGATGGTGCTGCAAATTATATGAGACCATTTCTTAATAAGTTAAGCGAAGAGGAATTTACGTACTTTCTTGATTATCAGCTTGCAATATGTGAGAGAGCTGATTTAATTGGTGCAGGTGCACATACAGTAGATATTTTAAGAGTGAAATAATTAAAAAAACAGGCAGAAAAAGTAAAGAAAAATATTGACTTATATATTCTAAGTGCTATAATACAATCAAACATATGAATAGTTGTTCATATGAAACAATGAATAAAAGTTAATCAGATTTTGCTTCGCAAAACAAGGAGGCTAAATCCTCTCCTCATCAGTGGATTCGGATTTTGCTTCGCAAAACAAGGAGGATTATTATGAAGAAGACTTACAAAATTGAGGTTGATTGTGCTAACTGTGCTAACAAGATGGAAGAAGCAGCAAAAAAGACTGCTGGAGTTAAAGACGCAGTAGTTAATTTTATGACACTTAAAATGAATGTGGAATTTGAAGATGGTGCAGATGTAAAGGCTGTTATGCAGGATGTTTTAAAGAACTGTAAAAAGGTTGAAGATGATTGTGAAATTTACATTTAATCATTTCATTTGGAAAGGGTGATTGTATGACTAAAAAGCAGAAAAAGGTTCTGATAAGAATTATAATTGCATTTCTTTTGCTTGTTGTTTTACATTTTGTTCCGGTAAAAGGATGGCTTAGCCTGGTTTTATATCTTGTTCCGTATTTTGTAATAGGATATGACATTTTAAAGAAAGCATTTAAAGGTATTTTAAACAGACAGGTATTTGATGAGAATTTTCTTATGGCAGTTGCGACTGTAGGTGCTATTATTCTGGGTGAGTATACTGAAGGTGTAGCAGTTATGCTTTTTTATCAGATTGGCGAACTTTTTCAGAGTTATGCTGTAGGGAAAAGCAGAAGAAACATCAGCGAACTTATGGATATAAGACCTGATTATGCTAATATTGAAAAAGATGGAAAGCTTGAAAAAGTTGACCCGGATGAAGTTGAGGTTGGAAGTATTATCGTT
>ERZ1106941.2925-NODE-2925-length-11161-cov-3.039078_pt1 | contig 11161 bp, 7 predicted proteins | sample MGYA00403670_ERZ1106941 | MGnify/ENA primary metagenome ERZ1106941 (study PRJEB35170, sample SAMEA104062400) | human gut metagenome | biome: human gut; feature: human-associated habitat; material: faeces | place: Denmark | collected 2012-06-04 ... | reverse complement strand
GCTTATCAGTTGAAGCCACACCCGCTATAGTGTTTACGAACATAGGGAAGAATGACTTATGAAGACAAAAGAAGGCGGGCAGGGGACGGCACGCATCGATGAAGGACTGAGCCTGCTCGGAGGAGAAACCTGTTACCGGGCGGATTATGCCCCGGAAGTGTTGGAAAGCTTTGCCAACAAACATCCGGACAACGATTACTGGGTACGTTTCCGTTGTCCTGAGTTTACCAGCCTGTGCCCCATCACAGGCCAACCCGATTTTGCCGAAATCCGAATCGCGTATCTGCCGGACCGGCGTATGGTGGAGAGCAAAAGCCTCAAACTCTATCTTTTCAGCTTTCGCAATCACGGAGATTTTCACGAAGATTGCGTCAATATCATCATGAAGGATCTGATCCGGCTTATGGACCCCAAGTACATTGAGGTCGAGGGGATATTCACGCCGCGCGGCGGCATTGCCATCTGGCCTTATGCCAACTATGGCCGCGCGGGCACCCGCTATGAGGAACTGGCTTCTTTTCGTCTGCGCGAACACGGCTTGAATCGGGCGGACGCGTAGAACACTGACGGACGAAAAAGAATGCGGAGACGACATAAAGCCCCCGGTCGCGCGCGGCCGGGGGCTCTTTTCGCTCTTGTCGGAGTTTGGGAAAATGGCGGAGGCGTATAGGGGTCGAACCTACCGATGACCTCTCGGCCATCCACTGGTTTTGAAGGCCAACAAATATATATTTCTTTTATTTTCAGCTTTATTTCCAAACGTTCTTAAAACTTTTCGTTTCTGAAATACTCTACGGAGTCGAACAGAGCGAGACTCCGCCGCGCTGCTGGAACAGTCGTAATTCACTTATGACGGCAAGCTCCTGCGGCGGCGTGAGACCTGTGAGCCGGAACATAGAGCCCCGGCCGGCAGATATTTTCAATGCAAAACGTTTTAAGAGTATCTCGAGAGCCTCGTTTATACCTCGGAATATGCAGAAAACGTGTTCAGGTATGCCGTCGTACAGTCCGTGAACTGCCGTCGTCTGCCTGCGGAGAGGAAGACCGCAGTCTCCGCCGCCCGCGCTGTTTCGAACGGAAGACGCGGCCTGTTTCAACGAGATGCCGTCAACTTCAGCAGTTTTTCTTCCGCAGTTGCCCGTTTGCCGGGACAGTCCGCATCGTATTCCTGCTGATATATACGTTGTGTACGCCGACCATGAACGGGGACTCCCCCCCCATTTCCGTCTACGCTCTGATTTCTGCCCGACTGCTCGTATATCCTGTCATATGGCTGCCGTTTACTGCCATGCGTTTTTGCAGAGACGCTCATATCCTGCCGAGCGAATAGGCAGACTCCTTCGGTTAAATTAAACATGTATGCGACGCAGAGAGCAGTGCGGAAAACCGGCGAAGGAGAAGAGAGGAGCTGCGCGCTGGCACGGTATTGCGGCTTCCTGCGGATGCTTGCCCGAGAAGAACTGCTCTGTGATGTCAACGGGCTGCCCGACGGACAGGGGACATGTCTTCAGAGGCATACCTGTGCTGGGGAACAGCAAGATTCACCTGAAATTCTGCATTGTTGCAGGGATGAAGTGAGCTTCCGTATCGGCCGCATATTTTTAACGGCTGGTCGCACTCCGGAATCCGGGGGAAAATGGGCATATTCGGAAGTTCTACAACTTACAGCAATACTATCTTGTACATGAAAAGTCTTTATCGTTTTGTGAAATAAATTACATAATATTCTTTTTTCCGCTTGCCCAGCTTATGCAGCTTAGGCCGCCATATTCCGACAAATCCTGCTCAGGGGCCGTATTTCGCGAAAAATGGCATAGGGGCATAATGCTCTTTCTATGTTTGATTTTGGATGTCCTCATGAAATGAAAGAACATGGATACCGGCGAACACACAGGTCGGAAACAGCCGGATATTCAAAGATATTTTTAGATAAATTATATTTATGTCTAATAATTATAGTATGTTGTCGTCCCAATATCAACTTGTTGTGCAAGGAGAGGGTATCACGAAAAAATTGATACCGGCATCAAGGAATTCAGAATTTTTTTTTGTTATTTTTTTAGCGAATATCCCTCTAACGTGGAATAGATTTTATAGAGCTCACAGCCGTCAGGCAGGATTGCGCCATGATTATTGACTTTCGTATCCGCCCTCCCTTTAAGGAATTTCTTTCGATGGGGCCGTTCGATGTCAAGGCTTCAGGATTCGATCCGCAATATCCTGGTCAGATGTATGACTACATTCCCCCCCGTTCGGTAACAACGAGGGATCTATCTGTTTTTATGGATGAAATGGATGCCGCCGGCATTGATTATGCCGTCGTCTGCGGGAGAGTCTCCAGCAATTCAAGCAGCTTCAGCAAAGGGTATGTCAGCCCCGACGTCCTTTACGAATTGGTTAATCTTTACAAGGGACGTTTGTTCGGCGTTGCGGCTCTGGATGCGCTCGATCCTGCGGCTCCCAAAATAGCGGAACGCAGCGTGCGCGAACTGGGAATGCGGGGAATTTCCATAGAGCCCGGCTGGTGCAGCGAACCGTGTTACTGTGACGACCCGAGGCTGGAGCCGATATATGAGACAGCGGAGTCCCTCGGTATTTTTGTCATGATCACCATGAGTTATCTGGTCGGCCCGGATCTTGGCTATTCCGACCCCATGCGGCTGGAGCATGTGGTTTCCCGGCACAGAAAGACAGCCTTTCTCGTTCCTCATGCGTGTTGGCCGCATTATAGTTCCATGGCGGCGGTTTCATTCAAGTATCCCAATCTGTACTGGGTTCCGGATTTCTTTTTCTACCTGCCGTTCATGCCGTCTGTGGATGTCATGCCCGCATTCAATACTGCCTTGAAACGGCAGGTGCTTTTTGCCAGTTCCTATCCGGTACGAGGACTTGAAGAAGCGGTTCGCCTCTGGAAGGAAAAAGCATGGAATGAAGATGCCCTTCAACTTTCTCTGTACGGTAACGCTGCTCGTCTTCTGAAGCTTTTCATAAACGCGGATTAATCCTTCGGGACGATCTTTTCCGGAATACGCGCTGATTACACAGCGGTTACGGTGAGGATGTGTGGAATATAGGATGCCTGAATTTCAGGTGAATCATGATTGTTAGTCATAGGAGTCGCATATGGCAGATACAGGAGCAAGACAATCGGAACGGTTTGAACCTGTTATGACAGTCATCTATACTATTGCTCTGGTTATCGGTGCGGTGTCTCTGGTGCTGCTTGCCGTGCCCGTGGCCATAGATGTGCTTCTCAGATATGCGGGTTCCTATTTTCCTGGGGCGTTTGAAATTCAGGAACTTATGATGGGAACCCTTGCCGTTTCCGGCATGATCGTCGTTTCCTGCCGTGACCGGCATATCGCCATCGATTTTTTCTACCAGCGTTTTTCTTTGCGGGTAAGGCAGTTTCTTGATGCGTTGTTCGAATTCATGGGGCTGGCGTTCTTTTCCGTTCTGGGATGGGAAATTCTGGTTCTCGCCTTTGAAAAGGTTCACGGCACGGAAGTTACATCGACGCTTCATATTCCTCTTTTTGTTCCCATGCTGTTCTTCGGGTTCTGCATGGTGATTTTTGCGTGTACGCTGCTGGTCAAAACCCTGCGCTGCTTTGTCGGTATTATGAAGGACGGCGTCAGTTGGTTTATCCCTCTCATTGTGCTTATCACCGTACTTACGGCGTTGTTTCCGTGGATTCTGGAATACGCCGGTATCTTCCCCACCCGCGCGCAACTGGGCGTTTTCGGAATGCTCTTCTTTATGGTGATATTGTTTATAGGATTCCCTCTAGGTTATGCCATGGGGATCTCCGGTTTTATCGGTCTTCTCTGTCTGCGGCCCGACGTTATCACCCATTTCAATACCTTGAGCATGACTTCTTACAACTCGGCCTTTTCCGCCACGCTTGCCGTGGTGCCGCTCTTCTGTCTGATGGGTGAACTGTCGCTGGCTTCCGGCATAAGCTCCGACATGTTCAAGGCCGCCCGGATCTGGATGGGGAGAACGCCCGCTTCTCTCGGCATAGCAGCTATTATCGGTTGTGCCGGTTTTGCCGCCATTTGCGGCGATTCGCTGGCCTGTGGCGTGACCATGGCGTCGGTGGCCCTGCCCGAAATGCGCAAGCATGGGTACGAGCCTGCGTTTTCATGTGCCACGCTGGCCTGCGGCGGTACGCTCGGCGTGCTTATCCCGCCAAGCCTGAGCTTTATCATCTATGCCATTATCACGGAAACCTCCACGGGACGTCTGTTCATGGCCGGAGTCATTCCCGGTCTCATTTTGTGTGCTTTGTTCATTCTTATATTGCTTGTCATTGCCTTCAGGCATCCGGAAGTTCTGCCCCGCGGTGAAAGCCACAGTATGAAGGAAAAGCTGGTTTCCCTTACCGGTATTTTTCCCATCCTGCTGCTCATTTTCGTCATCATGGGCGGAATCCTCGCCGGTTTCTTCAGCGCGGCGGAAGCGGGGGCCATCGGTTCCGTGACCGTATGGCTCTTTTCTCTGGCCGCCCGTCGTATCAGCTGGCAGCAGACCAAACACTGTCTGATCAATACGGTGTTTATTGCGGGCAAATTGTTATTCATCCTCATGTGTGTATCGCTGCTCGGCGTATTCCTCGCCTATACGCGCCTTACGGTTACTCTGGCTCAATATGTTTCCACTCTTGATGTCAACCGTTACGTTATTTTATTCATTATTGTCATATTTTACATCATCATGGGCTGTATGATGAACGTGCTGCCTCTTCTGCTTCTCACTCTGCCCACCATCTTCCCCACTGTGCAGGCTCTTAATTTCGATCCTGTATGGTTCGGGGTTGTGATTGTACTGCTCACGGAAATGGCGGTGATCACGCCCCCCGTGGGCATAAACGTATTCGGTATCAGTTCCATGGCAAAAGATGTTCCCATGGTAGCCATATTCAGAAACGTATGGCTGTTCTTCCTATGCATCGCATTTCTTATTATGCTGATTACCATATTCCCGCAGATTGTCCTATGGCTGCCGAATACATTTTTCTAACATTAGAAAAACTACCTTTAATAGGGAGGTAAGTAGTATGAAAAAATTTGTTGTCTCTCTGCTGATGCTCTCGTTATTGTGCCCCGTAGCCGCGCGGGCTGCCGAACGCCCCTATGAGTTGACGTTTACCAGCGAAGGCTATCGCGAAAACCACGTTGTCTATCAAAAGGTATGGGAACCTTGGATGCAGGAAGTGGAAAAGCGCAGTAACGGCCGACTGAGAATCGTATATTATACACCGGGTTCCATCTGCACATCCAAGGACGTGCCCGATGCCGTAGTCAAGGGACGCGTGGATATCGGACACAGTCTGTTCGGAGCCAATCCCGGCCTGTACGGCTATTCCGATACGGGTGAAGCCAATATTTACGGGAAAAGCAGTCTCGCCGCCAGCATGGGCTTCTATAAATATGTCACGCAAAACGACTGGGTGAAATCCGAGCTCGACAACTCCAATACCAAGCTCCTTACCATCTGGAGCACCGGCCCCATGATGCTCACATCCAACGCGCCTATCCGTACAGTTGACGATCTGAAGGGGAAAAAGATCAACTATCACATTTCCGGGGCGGACGAGCTCATTACGAAATTCGGTGCAGTACCTATTTTCGTGGCTCCTCCGGATATCTATATGAGCATCCAGCGCGGCCAGACGGACACGTCACTTATGGCGCTTACCATTCTTCAGCCCTTCAAACTCTATGAAGTGCTTACCGAAATCCTGGATTATCCGCTCTCTCCCGGTTATCATTACATGGTCATGAATCGTTCCGTGTGGGATTCTCTGCCTCCCGATCTGCAGAAGATTCTGGAAGAAACGACCGGCGAAGCCATGTCCAGACAGATTGCCATTACCGTTGATGCAGCCATCGACGAATCTGTGGACTATGTACTTTCCAACAACAAGTGTCATATGAATGAAATGTCCGCTGAAGAGCAGGCCAAGATGGCCGAACTTCTGTATCCTTTCCGGGAAAAGTGGATTGCCGACATGGAAAAGCGTGGTCTTGCCCGCGCCAAGGAAGCGATTGAACTGTTTGAGAAGTGCATGGAAGAAGCCAACGCGGCGTATGGCGCAGAATAATTCTTTGCAATACAGCTTGCGGCTCGTTGCTGCATATGCGCGAGGAAAGGACAGCTTTCCGATATGCCGCTGAATATGTGTTGCCGCAATTCATAAAGCGGAGTCCGTATGACCGACGGACTCCGCTTTCGGTTTAAACGCCATCCGGAGGCAGCGGCGGTTCCGGAACTTTTTGGACTGGCGGCAGCATCCCTTTCAACGGGGTAATCTGTCGGAACATTTTGCGCTCCGATATCCGCAGGCGGCCGCAAATTAAAAGGACGGAGCTATGAACAACATAACGAATGTACCTTATCCGTCTTTTTCAGACGAATCCGCCGTTAGAGAGAAGATGTCTTCAAAACCGCTTATGTCTGGCTCTGGAATCGATTCGGCATGTTGCGGCAGGGCACTCGGGAGCTTTCCGACTGCGAACTCGATTGTGGAATATCGTTTCCGGGGAATTATTGCTCGGATTCCTCCGCTTTCAGATGCGTCAGAAGGTTGGCGATGCTTTTCTGCACAATTTTTTCCGTCGAGTGCATGTTTTTGGGGTAGATGAACCAGATACGGCCCGGCATGGGAAAATCCTCGACATCCTTGGCGCACAGCTGTTGCGTCCACCTTCCCGAAGAGCGCAGGACGCTTCGGGGGAGAACTGCCGCTATAGAGGCATCCATGGAAATAAGACGAAGAAGATTTTCCTGTTCAGGGATATGGATGATGCCTGAAGGAGAAAAATATTTGCATATGTCGCGATAGACAAAATATTGCTCCCGCTTCGGATTGAAGGCCAGACGCAGCTCAGCCAGTTCCTTGAACGTGAGGATGGGAAGTTCCGCAACGGCGTGAGATCTGTTGAGAATGACGACGCATCCGTCTTCAGGCCCTTCCATATATGACATATTGTTTTGCGCAAGACGAACGCGATATGTGCTTTCCACTCTTTCGTTGACGCAGGTGATCAGGCCCAGCATGTGCTGATCGATGACGGTGTGAAACACATGTTCCACAAAGGATTCAAACAGTTCAAGGTAGATGTGCGGATACTTCTGCTGTATCCTCAGAATGATCTGAGGAACCAGCCAGCGCATCAGTGTTGTCGATGCTCCGAGTTTGACCACGATGGCAGCTTTTGTCTGATTTCGCGACAGGGAACGCCATTTATGAATCATCTCGCCCAGCTCGTAGGCATCCTTGAAGACAATTTCACCGTTTTTTGTAGGACGCACTCCCGACGGGGAACGTTCCAGCAGGGGATAGCCCAAGCTTTTTTCCAGTGCGGATACTCCTGCGCAAAGGGCCTGCGGGCTGACGTCCAGCTTTCGCGCCGCCCGGTTCAGGGAGCGGCATTCTACGGCTTGAACAAAGTATTCAAGATAATGAAGCTGCATTTCTGCTCCTTGAGAAGTGGGGCGCGTGGCCGGATATGGCGGTCTGATATCAATTATTTTTTTATACCACTATCATATCATGGTCAATAGATGGGGAAATAAGAAGACCGTATAAGGATAAACACCAACTGATCCTGAACGCATCACACAAGGAGTTACCCATGTCCAAGCCCATGTATCTGGAACAATATCCTCATCTGTTTCAGCCTCTGACGGTGGGCAAGAAAAAACTTGTTTATAAAAATCGTATCATGGTAGGCCCCATGCAGGTTTCCGGTGCCTATTCCACCGATGCCAATGGTACTATTAATGATTATGGTGTGGACTATTACACCGATCTTGCCCGGGGCGGATTTGCCTCCTGCGCGGTTCCCGTGGAAGTCCCCAGTCATAGCGCGCACTTCGGCACCATTCGTCTTGACGAAAAGTCCAAGGGCTTTACATTTATGCACATTTTGCAACGTTCGGTTCATGCTTTCGGCATGAATACCGCCTGTGAAATTTATCATCCCGGTATCTGTGCCCTTGCGGGCACCTGTGATCTCATGGGGCCGAGTTCCTTCATGTACAACGGGCGCATGGTTCGCGAGATGACAGAGGAAGATATGGAGGATGTGACGCAGATGTATGTTACCGCTGCGGCGGATGCCAAACGGGCCGGATTTGACGCCATCATGCTCCACTATGGTCACGGCTGGCTCATGAACAATTTCCTGTCTCCTCTGAGCAATCACCGTACCGACCAGTACGGCGGAAGCGTGGAAAACAGGGTGCGTTTCCCGCTCATGGTCATCAGACGAATCCGTGAAGTCGTAGGGGACTCCATGGTCATAGAAATCCGCATGAACGGCAACGACAGGGCAGAGGGCGGCATTACTCCCGATGATGCGGCTCGTCAGGCTCTTATCATGGAAGAGTATGTAGATATGTTCCATGTGTCCTGCGGGACCAGACTGGATGCCCATGCCCGTCCGAAAATGCATCCGACATGTTTTGTTGCTCCCGGTCATAACGTGGATGGTTCCATGGCGCTCAAAAAGGCGGGGGTCAAAAAGCCTGTAGGCATCATAGGCTCGGTCCATAATCCCGATCTGGCTGAAAGCATTCTTGCCGATGGCAAGGCCGATTATATCCTTATGGCCCGTCAGGCCATTGCCGATCCTGAGTGGGTCAACAAGATACGTGCCGGACGTGAAAAGGATATTCGCCCCTGCATTCATTGTGATTTCTGTGTGGACGGCGGTCGTCGCAACGCGCTTACCACAGAAGTGACCATTCTGAACGACGCAACTTTCGACAACCGCTGTTCCGTGAATCCTCTGGTCGGTCAGGGCAGTGCGCGCGTACGCGCATTCCGCTTTAATGGCCGCAAGCGCGTTGCCGTAATCGGGGGCGGCATTGCCGGTATGCAGGCTGCTATTTCTGCCGCCGACAAGGGACATGATGTTACGCTGTTTGAAAAGCGCGCCTTCCTTGGCGGTCAGACGGCCATTTATCCCGAACATCTGTGGTTCAAAAAGGAAATTCTTGCATTGCGGGAATACTTCATCCATCAGGTACGCCAGCGCGAGAGCATCAAGATACTGCTGGAATCCGAAGTTACGGCCGCCGTTATTTCCGAAGCCGATTATGACGCCGTCATCGTGGCGGTAGGCGCGGAACAGGCAGTTCCTCCCATTCCGGGTATTCATGGCGATAATGTGGTAATGGCCTGGGATGTCTTCGGCAACGAAGAAAAGATGGGGGCCAATATCGTCATTGTGGGCGGCGGCTCCGTCGGTTGCGAACTCGGCATTTCTCTTGCGGAAAAAGGGAAGAAGGTGACCGTGCTGGAAATGGGGCATTTCTTTGCTCCCAAATCGGAAATTGCCGAACGCATGAGCCTTGAAGAATATATGAACAAGAACGGCGTGGATGTTCAGGTAGACACCAGATGTACGGAAATTACTCCGGAAGGCGTTGCTGCTGTCGATAAAGAAGGCGGCAGCAGATTCTTCAAGGCCGATACCGTGATCATTTCCGCCGGTTCCAAGCCGCTTGCGGAATTGCGCGATTCATTCCATGGAACGGCCTTCGACGTGATTAACGCCGGTGACTGTATGGGGCCGGCCAATATCCGCAATGCCACCGATACCGCGTGGTGCGCCGGTAATATTATCTAAGTTCGGAAGTCTTGAAGCATGGGAGGGAAGACAGCGTTCTTCCCTCCTTTTGCTGTTTAACCGGATGATTGCAAAAACTCTTGCGCGGAAGTCCGATCGGCTTTGAGCCTTGCGTACGGCAGCGGGATATCGGCCGAAGAAACAGCGTCTTGTGTTTCCCTTCAAAACGATGTGCCGACCGAGGCGATGCTTCTGCGATGGAAATTCCACTCCATGCTCTGGATTCCTCCGAGAATATTTTATACGGAGCGTGTCGTCCTGTAAGGCTTCGAACTTTACTCCCGTCCGTTTTTCTGGCGTTGTCGTCAGATAGTTGCCGAGTCGACACGTCGGGCTCTTTCCGTCGACAGATCGTCTGATACTTATGACGGCCTACCGATAGACCTCACGGGAGGCAGCAGGATATGTCAAACATGAAAAAAGCCCGCAAGTCTTTTCAGGCGTTGCGGGCGTAATAGACATGGTGTTGGCGGAGGCGTATAGGGGTCGAACCTACCGATGACCTCTCGGCCATCCACTGGTTTTGAAGACCAGGCGCCACACCGGTGACGATACGCCTCCCGAAAAAAACATCATACACGCGGGGCGGGGTGATGACAAGCGACGGCGCGTCGCTGTTCCGCCCGCCCGCCGTCGGTAATGTGAAAAGGCGTAATTGATCTGGAAAAGTCGGGTCGTCGGCAAGAAAGGCCCCATCACGTCATTGTCAAACGCCACTGGAGGCATTACAACTGAAAAAAATTGTCCGCCGGAAAATCCTATACCCCGGCCTCTGTTTATTTCCCGTTCCGTCGGGGTTTACGATCGACACCATCAGGCAGCCACGGAGGCAGCTTTGAACCAATTTTCCCGCAACCTCCTGCTCTGGGTGATCATCTCGCTGGCGATGGTCGTCCTCTTCAATTTGTTCAGCCAGCCCTATTCCCAACAGGCGTCCCTGGCCTACAGCGATTTTCTGGCCCAGGTGGACCGCGGGGATGTGAAGGAAGTGAGTATTCAGGGGCAGGTCATCAAGGGCAAGACGCAAAACGACACGTCCTTTCAGACCTACGCCCCGGACGATCCCGGCCTGGTGGATCATCTGCTTGAACGCAAGGTGATCATCAAGGCCGAGCCGCCCGAAGACCCGCCTCTGCTCATGACCCTGCTTATTTCGTGGTTCCCCATGCTGCTGCTCATCGGGGTGTGGATTTTCTTCATGCGCCAGATGCAGGGAGGCAGCGGCAAAGCCATGTCCTTCGGCCGTTCCCGAGCGCGCATGATTACCCAGGAGCAGGGCCGCGTCGCCTTTGCCGACGTGGCGGGCGTGGATGAGGCCAAAGAGGAACTGGCCGAAGTGGTCGAGTTTTTGTCCAATCCGCGCAAGTTTACCCGCCTGGGCGGCCGTATTCCCAAAGGCGTGCTGCTTGTCGGCCCTCCGGGCACCGGCAAGACGCTGTTGGCCCGCGCCGTGGCGGGCGAGGCCGGGGGGCCCTTCTTTTCCATCTCGGGTTCGGATTTTGTGGAAATGTTCGTGGGCG
>ERZ1106941.2923-NODE-2923-length-11169-cov-17.024204_pt1 | contig 11169 bp, 7 predicted proteins | sample MGYA00403670_ERZ1106941 | MGnify/ENA primary metagenome ERZ1106941 (study PRJEB35170, sample SAMEA104062400) | human gut metagenome | biome: human gut; feature: human-associated habitat; material: faeces | place: Denmark | collected 2012-06-04 ... | reverse complement strand
GAAAATGATTTTATTTCTTTGCCGCCTGCGGGCGGCAAACTCTGCGAGGCTTTTTAACACACGGCAAGGCACCCTCTGCAAAGAGGGTGCCTTGGTTTTTGGGGGAAAATGTGCCGCGCTTCAGGGGCGCCAGCCCATAGATTTGCTGATCTCCCCGGCGGTGTGCAGCAGCTTGGGGGCAAATCTCTCAATGGTGGCATCGGTCATCCGGACCGACAGGCCGGAAATACTCATGGCACCTACGGGTATGCCGTTCCAGTTGAAAATAGGGGCCGCAACACACCGGACGCCCAGGTCGTGCTCCTCGTCATCAATGGCGTAGCCACGCTGACGAATGAGAGCCAGATCCGCCTGCAGATCCTCCCAGGTGGCGATGGTCTTGGGGGTGAAGCGGACGACCTGGGTCTGCTCCCAAATGGTGCGCACCTCCTTCTCGGGCAGGTAGGCCATGATGCTTTTTCCCACGCCGGTGCAGTACATGGGGTTGTGCAGGCCCACGGAGGAGGTGATATTGATGGGGCGGGAAAAGGGCTCAAACTTGTACAGGTAAACCACCTCGTTCCCGTCTCGCTCCACTAGGTGGATCACCTCCTTGACCTCGTTGGACAAGACCTCCAAAATGGGCTTTGACGCGGTGAACAGGTCCAGAACGGAGGATACCCGGCGGGAGATCTCATACAGCCGCAGGGTCAGGCGGTATTTCCCGCTCTCCGGGTCCTTGCGCGCATAGCCTCGACCCACCAGCGATGCCAGCAGCCGGTGGGCGGTGCTGGCGTGGAGAGAGGTGGCCGCCGCCAGCTCCGACAGGGCAAGCCCCTGGGGCGCAGCGGACAGCGCCTCCAAAATGTCCAATACACGATCAATGGATTGGACGGAATTGTTGTTGTCTTTCATGGGCAATCCTTTCCATATTATGAAAATACATACATATCATATCCTTTTTTTTGGCGTTTTGCAACATGAATCCCATAGATTTTTTGGCAAAATTGCGGGATTGACATTTTCCTATCATGCGATAATAATATAAACAAGATTTCACAGTGCGATAATGAATTTCACATTGTGAAATTAAAGATGAGTGAGAAAAATAACACAAAGAGGAGGACCTGTTATGAGTGAAGCAAAAGCTAAGAAGAAAAAGCTTAGCATCCCCGTAAAGCTGGCCATTGCCCTGGTGCTTGGCGTGGTCGCCGGCCTGATCTTTAAGGAGAAGGCCTCGTATGTTGCCTTTATCGGCACACTGTTTATCCGCCTGCTGAAAATGTGCGTGTATCCCCTGGTGCTGTTCAGCATCATCGCCGGTATCGCCAACGTGGCTGACATTGTCAAGCTAAAGAAAATCGGCGGCCAGTTCCTGCTGTATACCTTCCTCAGCTCCGCCATCGCCGGTGTGCTGGGCTGCCTGGCCATCACCATCAGCGGCGCCGGCAAGGGCCTGGTCCTGCAGGAGACTGTGGACGAAAGCGTCCAGCAGATCAACATGGTCGAGAATATTGTGGAGTGGGTCCCCGATAACGTGTTTGCCGCTCTCTCCAACGGCACCCTGGTTCAGATCATCGTTTTCGCTATCTTCTTCGGCGTCATGATCACCCAGATGCGCAAGAACAGCAACGCTGTGGATCTGGTGGCCATGGTGGTGGAAGGCTGCAACATCATCATGCAGAGAATGGTCGAGGTCATCATGACGGTGGCTCCCTACGGCGTGTTCTGCCTGATCGCCAACCTGGTGGGTACCACCGGTGTTCAGAACCTGAAGGAAATCCTCGGCCTGGTGCTGACCATGTGGGGCGGCTCCCTGGTGCACATGCTGGTGTTCCTGCCGCTGCTGCTCCGCTTCTTTGGCCGCGTCAACCCCATCAAGTTCTTCAAGAACATTGTTTCCGTCATCCTCATGGCTTTCTCCACCCAGTCCAGCGCAGCTACCCTGCCTGTGACTATGGAGGTCTCCAAGGAAAAGAACGGCGTGCCTGACGACGTGGTGAACCTGTGCGCCGCTCCCGCCGCTACCATCAACATGGACGGCGCTGCCATTGAGTACACCGTTTACACCCTCTTCGCGGCACACGCCTTCGGCGTACACTTCAGCGTGTGGCAGATCATCTTCATGGTCGTCATGTGCGTGGTCTGCTCCGCCGGTGCAGCCGGCGTTCCCGGCGGCGGCATCGTGATGTGCTCCATCTGCCTGGCTACCATGGGCCTGCCCAATGAGGAAGTCACCGCGATGGTGGCCGGCGTCTATGTCCTGCTGGATGTGGCCTCCACTACCCTGAACGTCACCGGCGACTGCTGCGGCATGGTGTGCATTGCCAACCGCCTGGGCATCCTGGACAAGGAAAGATTCAACGCCTGATACTTACCCCCTCACAATAGAAGCGACACCACACGCTGCCGCACCGGAATCTGCATGAGGCATTGCTGCCATGCGGCGTGACCGGGTGACCAAGGCTCCGTGTGGTGTCGCGCCTGTCTTTCAACAACTCCCCCGGTAAAACCGAAATAGAAAGGATAGAGATCGCTATGTCATTCATTTCCAATAAGAGTCAGAAAACGCCCCATTCCGTTATCCGTGAGATGTTCGCCCTGCAGACGGGGCTGGATAATGTCATCAGCTTCGCCCTGGGCGAGCCGGATTTCACCGCCCCTCAGCACGTCATCGACGCGACGGTGGCTTCCCTGCAGCGGGGCGAGACGCACTATACCCCCAACGCGGGCATCCCGGCTCTGCGGCAGGCGGTGTCTGATCTTTACAAGAGACGGGGCCTGGACTATAAGCCCAGCGAGGTCCTTATCGGCGCCGGCGCCATCAGCATGCTGAACCTGGCCTGCACCGCCATGCTGGATATCGGCGACGAGGTTCTGGTGCCGGATCCGGGCTGGGCCAACTATGTGGGCCTGATGATGCAGGTGGGCGCGGTGCCTGTGCCTATCCACCTGAAGGAGGAAAACGGCTTCATGTACGATGTGGCTGACCTGCAGGCGGCCCTTACGCCCAAGACCAAGATGATCCTGCTGAACTCCCCGTCCAACCCCACCGGCGGCGTGGCCAGCGCCGACAACCTGCGCCAGATCGCAGACTTTGCCAAGGCAAACGACCTGTACATCCTCACCGATGAGATCTACCGTGAGCTGCTGTGGGACGATGAGCCCTACACCAGCATCGCCGGCTTCCCCGGCATGAAGGAGCGCACCGTGGTGGTGGACGGCTTCTCCAAGACCTACGCCATGACCGGCATGCGCCTGGCCTGGGCGGTGGCGCCGGAGGAGGTCATCGTGGTGATGACCAAGCTGCTGGAAAACGTGCTGTCCTCCGTGAACGAGGGCATGCAGTGGGGCGGCGTGGCCGCGTTGAACGGCAGCCAGGAGTGCGTGGAGGAGATGAAGCGTCAGTATCGCCGCCGCCGTGAGATCATTGTGGAGGGCCTCAACGATATGAAGGGGGTCAGCTGCCTGATGCCCAAGGGCGCATTTTACGCCTTCCCCAACATCTCCAAGCTGGGCATCCCCTCCCGGGAGTTTGCCATGCGGCTTCTGAAGGAGAAGCATGTGGTGGTGGTGCCCGGCACCGGCTTCGGCGAGGGCGGCGAGGGCTTCGTCCGCCTGGCCTATGCCACCAGCGAGGATAATATCCGCGAGGGCCTGCGGCGCATGAAGGAATTCGTCGAGAGCCTGTAACAGAAAGGAAAACGTCATGAGCAAGAAAAACTATGTGGTCATGGACGGCAACACCGCCGCTGCCCATTCCGCCTATGCCTTTACCGAGGTGGCGGCCATTTACCCCATCACGCCGTCGTCCCCCATGGCGGAGAAGGTGGACGAGTGGTCCGCCAAGGGGAAGAAGAACCTCTTTGGCACCCCGGTGGATGTGATTCAGATGCAGTCCGAGGCCGGCGCCGCCGGCACCTGCCACGGCTCCCTTCAGGCCGGCGCCCTGACCACTACCTTTACCTCCTCCCAGGGCCTGATGCTGATGATCCCGGCGATGTACGCCATGGGCGGCCAATTCCTGCCCAGCGTCATGCACATCGCCTCCCGAGTGGTCACCAGCAACCACCACTCCATCTTCGGCGATCATACGGACTTCATGACCTGCCGCACCACAGGCTATGCCATGCTCATGTCCGCCTCCCCTCAGGAGGCTATGGACCTGGCGGCTGTGGCGCATCTGAGCGCCATCGGCGCCAAGTACGCCTTCATGCACTGTTTTGACGGCTTCCGCACCAGCCACGAAATGCAGCGCATCGAGGCTCTGGACTATGAGGATCTGCGGGGCCTGGTGGACTATGACGCCCTGAAGGCCTTCCGCCGGCAATCCCTGAATCCGGAGCATCCCACCAACCGCGGCAACAACGTCAACCCCGACGTGTACTTCCAGTGCAAGGAGGGCGCCAACGTCAAGGCGGCCACGGTGCCCGGCACCGTCCGGCATTATATGGACGAGATCAATAAGCTCACCGGCCGGGACTATAAGCTCTTTAACTACTACGGCGCCCCCGATGCCGAGGAGGTGGTGGTGGCCATGTGCTCCGTCACCGAGGCTCTGCGGGAAACCGTGGACTATCTCAACGCTCAGGGCCGCAAGGTGGGCATGGTGCAGATCCACCTGTACCGCCCCTTCTCCGTGCCGGATTTCTCTGCCGCCATCCCCGCAACCTGCAAGCGCATCGCTGTGCTGGACCGCAGCAAGGAGACCGGCTCCGTAGGCGAGCCCGTGTATCTGGATGTGGTCACGGCGCTGAACCAGGCGGGCCGGGGCGACATCCGCGTGGTGGGTGGCCGCTATGGCCTCAGCAGCAAGGACACTACCCCCGGTCAGCTCATTGCTGTGTACGATAACCTGCGCCAAGAGATCCCTAAGAACAGCTTTACCATCGGCATTTGCGACGATGTGACCCACACCTCCCTGGACTATGAGAATGTGGAGTTCCCCCATCCCGGCGAAATTTCCTGCAAAATCTGGGGCCTGGGCGGCGACGGCACCGTGGGTGCCAACAAGAACGCCATTTCTACCATCGGATTGGTGGCCAACAAGTATGCCCAGGCGTACTTCTCCTATGACTCCATGAAGTCCGGCGGCCTGACCCAGAGCCACCTGCGCTTTGGTGATGCGCCCATCCGCAGCACGTACCTGGTGTCCTCCGCGGATTTCGTGGCCTGCCACGCCCCCACCTATGTGAAGAAGTATGACCTTACCGAGGATCTGAAGGACGGCGGCACCTTCCTGCTCAACTGCCCCTGGTCCGTAGAGGAGCTGGAGAGCCAGCTGCCTGCCAAGATGAAGAGTGACCTGGCCCGCAAACATGCCCGGTTCTACATCATAGACGCTGCCAAGCTGGCCGGTGAGATCGGCCTGGGCAAGCATACCAATAACATCCTCCAGGGCGCGTTCTTCGCGCTGACCAAGGTCATCCCCATGGATGTGGCCGTGGAGGATATGAAGAAGAACAACTACGCCACCTACTTCAAGAAGGCCGGACAGAAGATCGTGGATCTGAATGACAAGGCCGTGGATGTGGGCGTACATGCCGCCGTAAAGGTGGACGTCCCCGCATCCTGGGCCGATGCCCAGGACGCTCCCACCCCCCAGGTGGAGGCCACGCCCTTCGTCAAGGAGATCGTCATGCCTATGGATCGCCAGCAGGGCGACAAGCTGCCGGTGTCCGTGTTCCAGAAGCACGGCGTGCTGGACGGCACATGGGAAAACGGCACCTCCGCCTATTCCAAGCGCGGCGTAGCCACCTCCGTGCCCAAGTGGGATGCGGCGGCGTGCATCCAGTGCAACCGCTGCGCCATGAGCTGCCCCCATGCGGCCATCCGCCCGGTGCTGCTGACGGAGGAGGAGAAGGCATCCGTCCCCGCTGAGTTTGTCACTGCCCCGGCCAAGGGCCTGGGAAAGGACGCCCCCGCTTACCGGTTCCGCATGCAGGTGTCCCCCTATGACTGCCTGGGCTGCGGTGTCTGCCTGACGGTGTGCCCCGCCAAGGAAAAGGGCGCACTGACCATGGCACCCTTCGAGGAAATGAAGTGCGAGCAGCCCCTGTTCGACCAGGTGGCCATGAACGAAAAGTATCTGAAAAAGGACGCCATCAGTGACAAGAGCGTCAAAAACGCCCAGTTCGCCAAGCCATACTACCAGTTCTCCTCCGCCTGCGCCGGCTGCGCGGAGACCACTTACATCAAGCTACTCAGCCAGCTCTTCGGCGACCACATGTATGTGGGCAACGCCGCCGGCTGCTCCTCCGCCATCAGCGGCGGCGCCCCCATCCTGCCTTATTGCAAGGACTGCCAGGGCCACGGCCCCGCCTGGGAGCACTCCCTGTTTGAGGACAACGCCGAGTTTGCCTACGGCTTCTTCCACGCGCAGGATTCCATCCGCAAGGAGCTGCTGCTCCGGCTGGAGAAGCTGCAGGCTGAGGGGGTTGCACCCGAGGCCATCGGCGCATACCTAAATGGCTGGAACGACCAGGAAAAGTCCCGGGCCGTGACGGATGCCTTGATTGCTGCGCTGCAGGGCGTGGCCGACGAGGACGCCGCGTACATCCTGGAGAATAAGGAGTACCTGGCCAAGAAGTCCATCTGGGCCGTGGGCGGCGACGGCTGGGCCTACGACATCGGCTTCGGCGGCATCGACCATGTGATGGCCCAAAACCGGAATGTGAATCTGCTGGTGCTGGACACCGAGGTGTATTCCAATACCGGCGGACAATCCTCCAAGGCCACCCCCATCAGCGCCACGGCGAAGTTCTCCGCCGGCGGCAAGCAGGTAGCCAAGAAGGATCTGGGCGGCATTTTGATGCAGTACGGCTATGTATATGTGGCCCAGGTGGCCATGGGCGCCGACCAGGCCCAGACGCTGAAGGCCCTGCGGGAGGCCGAGGCCTACGACGGCCCCTCCATCGTCATCTGCTACTGCCCCTGCCTGGAGCAGCACATCAAGGCCGGCATGGGGAACTCCCAGCTGGAGATGAAGAAGGCTGTGGAGTGCGGCTACTGGCATCTGTATCGCTACGATCCCCGCCGCATCGCGGAGGGAAAGAATCCCTTCCAGCTGGACTCTCCGGAGCCCGACAGCGAAAAGCTCATGGACTTCCTCATGGGCGAAAACCGCTTCGCCGCGCTGAAGAACAACTTCCCGGAGAGAGCGGACGCACTCTATGCCAAAGAAATCGCCGATGTAAAGGCGCGATACGCCAAGTATAAGAGGATGGCGGAGGAAAACTGAAGCCTGCTTCCGTATACTGAGCGATCACAGCGGGGGGAATCGCTCCAACCAAGCGATTCCCCCTTTTTTCAAACCACTTGATAATTGCCGCAAGGAGACGACTCTCATGTATCAGACTATCCGTTATGAAAAGCAAGATCAAATCGCCCTCGTGACCATTGACCGGCCCGAGGCCCTGAACGCCCTGAACAGCGCCGTTATCACAGAGCTGGAGCAGGTGGTGGCGGACCTGGAGGCAGACCGTGAGATCCGAGCCATGATCCTCACCGGCCAGGGCCGCTCCTTTGTCGCCGGCGCCGACATCGGCGAGCAGTACCCTCTGGACCTGAGCAGCGGCCGCAGCTGGGGCCGGCGAGGCAGCGCACTGCTGCGCCGCATGGAAAGACTGGAATTTCCCACCATTGCCGCGGTAAACGGCTTCGCCCTGGGCGGCGGCTGCGAGCTGGCCATGAGCTGCGATATTATTTTAGCATCCGAAAAGGCCAAGTTTGGTCAGCCGGAGGTGGGCCTGGGCATTACCCCCGGCTTTTCCGGCACCCAGCGTCTGCCCCGCCGGGTGGGCATTGCCAAGGCCAAGGAGCTGATCTTCTCCGGCAGAATGATAAGAGCTGACGAGGCCAGGGAGATCGGCCTTGTCAACGCCGTTTATGCTCCGGAAGAGCTGCTGCCCGGCGCACTGGAAATGGCAAGGTCTTTCGTAAAAAATGCGCCCATTGCCGTGAAGTACGCCAAGGCCTGCATCGACCGGGGCATGCAGATGGATATGGACGACGCCATCGCCGTAGAGAACGAGTTGTTTGCCATGTGCTTTGCCACCCATGACCAAAAAGAGGGCATGGGCGCGTTTCTGGAAAAGCGCCCTGCACAGTTCACAAATACCTGATAAGGAGAATAACGCCATGATGACCGCGAAAGAATACATCGACTCCCTGCGTAAGCTGAACACCCGGGTGTACATGTTCGGCGAGAAGCTCGACAACTGGGTGGATCACCCTATGATCCGCCCCTCCATCAACTGCGTGGCCATGACCTACGCACTGGCCCAGGATCCCCAGTATGAGGAGCTGATGACCGCCACCTCCAGCCTGACCGGCCACAAGATCAACCGCTTTACCCACCTCCACCAGTCCGCAGACGATCTGGTGAAGAAGGTGAAGATGCAGCGGCTGCTGGGCCAAAAAACCGCCAGCTGCTTCCAGCGCTGCGTGGGCATGGACGCCTTCAACGCCGTATACTCCACCACCTACGAGATCGACGAGAAGTGCGGCACGAGCTATCACGAGAACTTCAAAAAATTCCTTGTTTACGTGCAGGACAACGATCTGACGGTGGACGGCGCCATGACCGACCCCAAGGGCGACCGCTCCAAGGCCCCTCACGACCAGGCTGACCCGGACATGTACGTCCATGTGGTGGAACGCCGCGACGACGGCATTGTGGTCTGCGGGGCAAAATGCCACCAGACCGGCTCCGTTAACTCCCACTGGCACATCTTCATGCCCACCATCGCCATGGGCGAGGCGGACAGGGACTACGCCGTGTCCTTCGCCTGTCCCACCGACGCCGAGGGGCTGTACATGATCTATGGCCGCCAGTCCTGCGACACCCGGAAGATGGAGGACGGCTGCATCGATGTGGGTAACGCCAAATTCGGCGGACAGGAGGCACTGGTGGTTCTCGACCACGTGTTTATCCCCAATGAGTACATCTTCCTCAACGGTGAGTACGAGTTCGCCGGCATGATGGTGGAGCGCTTCGCCGGCTATCACCGCCAGAGCTACGGCGGCTGCAAGGTGGGCGTGGGCGACGTGGTCATCGGCGCGGCGGCACTGGCTGCCGAGTACAACGGTGTGGAGAAGGCCAGCCATATCAAGGACAAGCTCATTGAGATGACCCATCTCAACGAGACGCTTTATTCCTGCGGCATTGCCTGCTCCTGCGAGGGCTGCCCCACTAAGGCGGGGAACTATCAGATCGACCTGCTGCTGGCCAACGTCTGCAAGCAGAACGTCACCCGCTTCCCCTACGAGATCGTGCGGCTGGCGGAGGACATCGCCGGCGGGCTGATGGTCACTATGCCCAGCGAGAAGGATTTCCTGTCCGACACCGTGGTGGGCCGCGAGGGCGAGACCATCGGCGAGATCTGCAACAAGTATTTCGCCGCCCACGAGGGCGTCAGCACCGAGGACCGCCAACGGATCATGCGCTTTTTGGAGAATATGTGCCTGGGCGCGGCAGCTGTGGGCTACCGCACGGAGTCCATGCACGGGGCCGGCTCGCCCCAGGCCCAGCGGGTGATGATCGCCCGGCAGGGGAACATCCAGGGCAAGAAGAAGCTGGCCAAAAACATCGCCGGGATTAAGGAGTGAAAGAATGGAAAAGAAGCAAGCATGGCTCCGGCTGGTGCAGGAGAAATCAGCCCATTATCTGAACCTGGGTGACGGCGGCTTTGACGAGCGGATGCGGGCCCACCTGGTGGATTGCGACTACGAAGGCCAAACCGTCACCTATGCATTTCCTACCCAAGATTGGCAGATCAACGAAAAGGGCGGCATCCATGGCGGCGCCATCGCCGGGATGTTTGACGCGGCCTTCGGTGTAGTAGCCAACCTTACCGCCGGGGAAAACGAGGCTACCACCGTGGATATGTCGGTGTCCTTCCTCCGGGGCGTGGAGTACGGCATGGAGCTTTATCTGAAGGTGTATATCGTTAAGGCAGGCCGCAGCCTCATCCGCCAGCGGGCGGAGCTGACGGACGCCGCCACCGGCAAGCTTTTAGCCACTGCCAGCGGCAGCTGGATGCCCCTGTGAGCCGGGCCAACCTTGTATATATTAAATAGGAGAAATAACTATGGATTTCAATTTGAGCCGTGAACATCAGATGATCCGCAAGATGATGGCGGAGTTTACCGAAAAGGAAGTCAAGCCCATTGCGGCGGAGACCGACCGCACCTGTGAATACCCCCGGGAGAACATAGAGAAGCTGTTTAACCTGGGCGTTATGGGTATGTGCGTGCCCAAGGAGTACGGCGGCGCCGGGGCCGATCCCTTGGCCAGCGCCATCTGCATTGAGGAGCTCAGTAAGCAGTGCGCCTCCACCGGTGACATCGTGGCTACCCACAACGGCCTGTGCTGCGACCCCATTATGAACTACGGTACTGCTGCCCAAAAGGCCAAGTATCTGCCCATGCTCACCACCGGCCACCATGTGGGCGCCTTCGCCCTGACAGAGCCAAACGCCGGCTCTGACGCGTCTAAGGGCCAGACTGAGGCCAAGCTGGAGGGTGACCATTATGTGATGAACGGCAGCAAGATCTTCATCACCAACGGCTATGTGGCCGATGTATTTGTGGTGTTTGCCATGACCGACAAGAGCAAGGGCACCAAGGGCATCTCAGCCTTCATCGTGGAGAGCGGCTTCCCCGGCTTCTCCGTGGGCAAGCATGAGGAAAAGCTGGGCCTTCACGGCTCACCCACCGCGGAGATCGTGTTCCAGGATTGCATCATCCCCAAGGAGAATCTCCTGGGCGTAGAGGGCAAGGGCTTTTCCATCGCTATGGCCACGCTGGACGGCGGCCGCATCGGCATCGCGGCCCAGGGCCTGGGCATTGCCGAGGGCGCTCTGCAGGAGGCAATCAACTACACCAAGGGCCGCGTCCAGTTCGGCAAGCCCATTTCTAAGTTCCAAAACACTCAGTTCACCCTGGCCGACCTGGAGCTGGGCTGCGAGGCGGGTCGCCTGCTGACCTATCAGGCCGCTATCGCCAAGGGCGAGGGGAAGCGCTATACCAAGCAGGCCGCTATGGCGAAGCTCTTCACCTCCGAGCATGCCATGAAGACCACCACCAAGGTGGTGCAGATGTTCGGCGGCTATGGCTACACCAAGGATTATCCGGTGGAGCGCATGATGCGTGACGCCAAGATTACCGAGATCTACGAAGGCACCAGCG